>Ga0247807_10000084_pt1 | contig 87810 bp, 58 predicted proteins | sample UWRJL074202C1_FD_179931 | JGI IMG/M metagenome (GOLD analysis project Ga0247807, IMG submission 179931) | Plant litter microbial communities from Arlington Agricultural Research Station in Wisconsin, United States - UWRJ-L074-202C-1 | ecosystem: Environmental > Terrestrial > Plant litter >...
AAGCCAAAGTGGTTCCACAAGAAGTGTTGAGCAAAGTCGTCGTTACGGTTCCGTTTTCGTCGATGGCTCCGTCGCAATCGTCGTCTACGCCGTTGTAAGGAATTTCAGTTCCGTTCGGGTGGATGGCTGCAACCGAATCGTTGCAATCGCCATCAAGCACGGCAAATCCTACCGGTGGCGTATTGGCATTGGCCGCACAAAGCGAAACCGTATTTCCTGTTCCGTAACCGTCGCCGTCGGCATCTGCATAGAACGGATGCGATTGGTTGACCGTGACCACGGCCGAACCGGTGTTTCCAGTCCCGACGAGCGCATTGGCATCGGTCACCGAAACGAGTGTGTAAGTCGTTGTGGCTGTCGGCGAAACCGAAATGTTGGCACCGCTGGTGTAATTGGTCACAACCACATCGTTGGTTCCGTCGTTATACGTCACCGTGTAAGGCGCGGTTCCATCGGTGATGGCCACGTTCAGGTTGGTTGTTCCGCCTGCGCAAATCGTTGCCGTTCCTGATAAAACAGAAGCGGTTGGCGGTGTCTGCGGAATTTCAGTCCCTTCGAATCTTACGTTGTCAAAACGCCAAGTTCCGCCCGTAGCAACGCTTGACGTGGTTTGCACTTGCCTGAATTGGCCCGTGGCCTGGTAATGTGCGGCCACAATCCTGACCCCGAAATTAGGGTTGTCGTTGGCGGCTGCGATTGAAGACAAATCAACCGAAATCCTCCTGAACTGGTCGCCCGTCGCATTGGTTTCGAAGCGCCCGTTGTTGAGGCTTCCGAGGCAGAAAACCGTATTGGAGGCCGTCATCGTGAAATTCGTCCACGTCGATCCATTGGTCGTATACTGCAAACGCAAAGTGTTCGCCGAAGTGTTCGACCAACGTTGTTCCCAAGTCACTTTGATGTTCTGGTAACCCGTCGTATTCGTGCTGAATCGTGCACCACTGGTCTCATTGGCCGAACCCGGAGCCGCCGTAGCGATGGCCCAAGCATTCGTTCCCGACGTTTGCGCGCCGCAGCCCGAAGCCGTATTCATTCCGGTGGCGGTTCCTGCGCCGGTCATCGAACCGACCAATACCGAAGATCCGGTTCCCACGTTCGGTGTTGGCGTTGTGGTAGCACCTTGCAACGGCTCATACGTCCAATTGGCCAGGACGATTGGCGCTGCGATGATGTTGGCCGTCAATCCCGTTGGCTGCGGATCGATGGTGTAATTCAACGCATCGGTACCGCTCAAGGTCGAAGTCGAAGTCACGGCGATGTTGGTTCCAACGGCTGAAGACGCGAATGTTCCCGTTCCGGCCAAAGTCACCACATCCGGGTTAATGACACCCGACAAAGTTCCGGTAATGGTGGCGCTGGTGTTGCCGTCGAAAGCTTTGTCCTGTGCGGCGGCGGCTGAAACTGTGATCGGTTTTACCGTAATATCGGCAGTAGCACCTGCGGCAGATGCCAAGACATAATTCGCAGCATCGGCTCCCGAAAGCGCAAGCCCGCTGATGCCGACCGGTTTGGCAGTTCCGACATTCTTATTGTTGAATGTTCCCGTCGCCGTTCCCGAGACCGTTACGTCGTCTGAACCGATGATGCCACCAAGAACCGCAGTTCCTGAAACGACAGCAGCTGTATTTCCGTCATACTCTTTATCATCGGCGGTCAAGCCTGAAACCGACAAAGAGGCCGCAGTAATATCGGCAGTCAATCCCGAAGGTTGCGTGAGGCTGTAATTGGCGTTATCGGCCCCGCCCAAGACGAGCGTTGCGGTAACGGCAATGTTGTTGGCGACGTTTGCATCGGTGAAAGTTCCGTTTCCGGAAACCGTCACGTCATCTGAACCTACGATTCCGTTTAAGGCGGCCCCTGAAATCGTTGCATTGGTATTGCCGTCGTATACTTTATCCGAAGCGGTAGCCGCTGTAACGGAGAGGTTCTTAGGCGCAATGTCGGCGAGCAATCCTTCCGGTTGCAGCAACGTATAATTGGCCGCGTCGGTACCATTGAGCAACGCCGAAGACGTTACGGCAATGTCGGTTCCGGCACCGGCTGCAGCGAAATTGGCGGTTGTCGTAAAAGACACGTCATCCGAACCGACAACTCCCGATAAGGTTCCTGAAATCGAGGTCGAATCGTTCCCGTCGTAAATCTTGTCGGCGGCTGTTGCGCCCGCAATCGTGAGTTCCTTAGGCGTTACGTTGAGCGGCTGGCTCACCGGTTCTGCGGCATCGAACGAGAGATCGCCCGATTGCGTTGCGGTGATCGTTGTCGTCCCGACACCTGTAACTGTAACCGTATTTCCCAAAACCGTCGCGACATTGGGGTTTGAACTGTTGTAAGTTAAGTTCAGGCCTGAATCGGAAGTACCCGTCAGGTTGAAATCGGCGCTTCCATAAACCACATCCGATAACGCATCGAAAGTGATCGTTTGCGGCGTCAACGCACCAGCAGAAATATTCGCGGCCAGACCCGTTGGCTGTACCAAAGTATAGTTGGCGATGTCACCAATTATCGAACTCGTCGAAGTCACTGCAATGTTGAGCCCGACGTTCGGCGAGGCGAAAGTTCCCGTTCCCACCAAAGTCACGTCATCCGGAGCGATCACGCCCGACAAAGTTCCGGTGATGATCGCATCGGTATTGCCGTCAAAGACTTTATTCTGGGCGGTTGCGCCTGCGATGGTCAATTCCTTGGCCGTAATATCGGCGGTCAATCCCGCAGGTTGAACGAGGTTGTAATTGTCCACATCGGCACCGATCAAGGACGAAGTGGAAACCACCGGAATGTCAGTTCCCACAAACGGGTTGTCGAAACTGGCCGCCGTGCTCAACGCCACATCGTCTGGGGCAATTACACCCGAAAGTGTTCCTGAAAGTACCGCATCGGTGTTGCCGTCGTATGTTTTATCATTGGCCGCGACCGAAGCGATCGTTACATTTTTTGCTGTGATGTCAGCGTTCAATCCCGTGGGTTGCGTCAAGGTGTAGCTCGTCGCATGGGTTCCGCTCATGGTCAAGGCCGATGTGATGGCGATATCGGTACCGACGTTGAAATCGGCAAATGTTCCGCCGCCCGAAAGCGTGATGGCGTCACCGTTGACCGTTCCGACAGCCGTTGCGCCTGTAATCGTCGCTGCAGCAGTTCGGTCGTATGTTTTATTTGAAGCCGTAGCGTTGGAAACGGTCAGGCCTTTCTTGGCGACCGAGCTCGATACCGTCGCGACGCTGGCCGAAGCCGGTGAAGCCGCCAAAGTGACGTTTCCGGCGTAATTGCCAAAAACGGTCGTCGCCGCAATCCTTACATATAGGGTCGTGGCCGATACGGTTCCGCCCGATTGGGTGAGCGTTTGTGAAGTCGCATATCCGCTGGCACCGCCGACGGTTTTTGAGATTTCATATCCCGTTGGCGCGTTGATCGTGATGTTGTTGGTCAGATTCGTTCCAGAAGCCGAAAACGACGTGAAGGCCGAAGCCGTTCCGTAAGTCGTATTCACCGCCGACAAAGTTCCCGTGGTCGAAATCGTAGGGGTCGTTCCCGAAACGGTGATGTTCCAGGTTGGGAAAGTCTGTTGGGTTCCGCCGCCGCCGAACCATTTCGTATTGTCTGAAAACAAAGCCAATAAAGCGGCCGGGCTTCCGGAAACCGTTACGGTTGTCGCACTCGATGAACCATTGGCGAAATAGCAGTTGAAATACGACGAAGTGGGCGCATTCAAGAAATAAGGTGCCGGCAAAGCCGTTGGCTGGACCGTATTCGACGCGTTTGAAGTGGAAGACAAAGCCACACCGAAATTGGCGCCGTAAATCAATGTGATTCCGGTTTGCGCGGCCCAGTTGCTCGTATTTCCCTGGAACAAAAACAATTGATCGCCCGAACCGTTGAGTGCGAATTGCGACGGGTTGTTGCTGCTCCATCCCGTTCCCGTGATGGTCATGCCGTTGAACCAGTTCAGGACGGTTCCCTTGGTTTGTGCCGACGGCGCGGTATACGTCAGGAATCCCTCGCCGGTCCTTCCGCCGGTCGCGGTGAGAAAGCCGTTGTCGGTGATGTTGATGATGGTATTGGCTTGGATGTCGCGCAGCAACACGATCGAAATCTTGTCGGTCGTTTGTGCGTTAAAACCAACGATGGCAACGTCTCCGGCTACCAATGTGGTTTGGGAATTGGCCGTAAAGCTCATTCCGGTGAGGCAAAAAAGGAGCATCAGCAGCAGCATTTTCGAAACGCGTCCTGAAGCCGATTTTGTTCCAACAGCCATGGTTTTTTTCCTTGCGGAAACCGTGCTGTCGGGCATTCGTAAAATTGATTTCATAGTTTAATAATTAAATTGTTTTGAGCCTATAAAAGTATCGGCTTCATTTGTATTGCTTGGAAAGAAATGGTTATCAGTTGGTTAACAACGATAAGAAAACGTTAGGTGTTGGTTAACAAAAAAAGCGACCGCAGGATCGGGTCGCTTTTTGGAAGTAAAGGGGAATTGGCCGTCGCATCAATGCAGGATTTTGCGGTTGATGACTTGCTGTGAATCGGTCGTGATCTGAACAATCAAAACCTGTTCTGTCGTTGGGATTTCGAAAGTCGTTTCTGAAACATTGGGTTGCGGTTTTTCAAACAACAAACGGCCGCGGATGTCGAAAATGCGCACTTTTTCCATTTTGGTTTTCCCCGAATTGATGACGACTTGCTGCTGTTGCTTGTAAATCACGATGCTGTTCGGATCTACGATCGGCTGTTGCGTGCCGAGCGTCGCGTCTTCAAAGCGCAATACGAAACGGTTGTCGAACGTACCGGACTGTGTCGCAAAAGCATACGGCCCATTCTTGAGGTTGTGGATGATTTGCTGTTGTTTGTCTTCGATGTAAACCTGCTGCTGCTCGAACACCGCATCGAATTGCGACAGGTTGATTTCAAAGTTTCCGGCCATATTGGCGCGGTAACCGAGCGGGATTTGCTGCGCCGCGTCAAACGGAAGCGCACGGCCCTGGATCGTCAGTTTCAAATTGCCGGCAATCGAATAAAAACCCACCGGATTCAATGCTTCGTACACTTCGGCGTCGTAACCGCGGTCGAGGCCATCGGTCGCATTCTGGACAAAACCCACCAGCAGTTGCTTGTAAGCGCCATGGTCGTTTCTGAGTTCGAGCCAAACCCGGTTCTTCTCCACGCTTTGCGTCTGGTTCGTCCTAAAGAATTGATCGTTGGGTGCCCCTTCGCGCATCGTATTCTTGAACACTGCCGTTCCCGTCGCGAGTCCTTTCACCATAAACGACTGTCCCGCGGCGATGAAACCATTCGGAATGTTGGTGTTGTCGCCGGGCGCAATGGCCGCAGCCGTGCCCGTTCCGCCGGTGTAATTGTACGTCGCGTAATCATTGGCGGCATATTCGTAATTGAGGATCGGCGAATTGTGCGTCCACAAATAAATCGACGTTCCGGTGCCGATCGACGCGGCATTGTCGGCGTCGGCCATGAACAGATCGGCATTCAGCGCGCTCGGATAAGGATTGCCGAGCAGGTTTAGGTTGTTCGCCCCGGAAACCGCAACCGGAACGGTATAATTGCCATTGTTGGGCGTTCCGGTGAAAATCCCTTCGAAAACTTGGGTTGAAAATTGGTCGAAATCCTGCGGCGCACGAATGATGTAGCCTTTCCCGACTTCCATTGGCGTGAGTCCGGGCGCGGCGATCGTGCTCCAGTTGTAGATCGCGGGATTCCACCAGAAATATTTGTCGGACATCGTCAACGGCGACAAGCTCGCCAGGATTTGGGTGCTGACGGGCGACGACCAATAGGTATAATCGTATTTGAGCATCGGCGTGGTGTTGCGTTTGTACGTGATGCTTCCCGAATTGGCCACGCCGTTCACCTGAACGAGGCTTGCACTGTCTTCAAAAGTCAGCGTGCCGCCCGAAACCGTCAGTTTGTTTTGCACCGTTAAAGTATGCCCCGGATGGAACACGACATTGCCCGAACTCACAACCACCGAACATGCTTCGAGATCGGCGGCCGAATTGTAATCGGCGGTGAAGATCGCTGCGGTGAATGCATCGGGATCGCCGTTGCTCCAGGCGCCGTTCCAGGTGGTCGATTTGATTTGGATTTCTATGGGCGCGGTGGCCAACGCCGAGCAGCTGCCACTTTGCACGAGAGCCCTGAAATAAGTGGTTTGCACCAATGTGCCGATCACGGCTCCGGTCAGCGTGGCCGATGCATTCGCAATGTCCTGAACCCCGGCGGTAAAACCAGCATCGGTTGCTTTTTGCCACTTGACGACGTTGCCCGATTGGCCGCTCAGCAGCAAATCGTTGGGCGCCATTCCGGCGCAAATGATCTGGTCGCCCGTGACGGTTCCGGACACGGTGGGAGGCGCGACCGTAAATGCTCCGGTCGCATTGGCGCTTTTGATGCTCGTGCAACTGTTGGTCACGACCACATAATAATACAGCGTTCCCAAAGCCGTCGAAAGCGGTGTGTAACTGTTGGTCTTGGAACCGTTGGCGATGTGCGCCGCCGATGTCAATGGCGTGCCGCCTGTCGTCGATGGCGTCGTATTGCTGTACCATTGGTACGTGAGCGTTGCCGATCCGGTGGCTGTAATCGATACGGGAGTGAACGCATCGCCCTGGCAGATCGTTTGTGTCGCCGTGGAAGGCTGTGCCGTAATCGCCGGCGTGATGTTGCGCGTGAAGGTGTAGGTCGCGCTTGTTTTCGTACAATTGTTCACGTTGGTATACGTATAAGTGAAAGTCGTCGTGCCGCCCGAGTAAGGGTTTGCGATGCTGTAGGTTCCGCCCGCCGGGCTTCCGCCGGTCAAGGTCACGGCTCCGGTGGCGCACGTCGTGATGTTGGTTGCCGATACTGCGGGCAATGCATTGACGGTAATCACGGCCGATCCCGAATTGCCCGTTCCGGTGAGTCCGTTCGCGTCGGTGACGGAAACAATCGTATACGTCCTCGTCGAAACCGGATTGACCGGAATATTGGCACCGCTGGTGTAATTGGTTGCGGAAAAGTTCGAAACGCCATCGTTGTAAACCACCGTATACGGACCCGTTCCTCCGGTAATGGTCACTTTGATGTTGACCGGCGTTCCGACGCAAGTGGGTGCCGTACCCGACATGACCGATGGATTGGGTCCCGGCATCAGCGTTCCGTTGACGGCGACATTGTCAAAACGCCACGTTCCGGCCGTTCCGGCAATACTTCCGGGCGCTGCGCATTGGCGAAATTGTCCCGTCGCCTGGTAGTGCGCCGCGAGGATGCGTACGCCGAAATTGGGATTGTTGTTGGCCGCCGTGATCGCCGAAAGGTTGACGCTGATTCTTCGGTACTGGTCGCCCGTGGAATTGGTTTCGAAACAGCCGTTGGCATTGATCGACCCGTTGCAGAAAGAGGTATTCCCTGAAGTCATCGCGAAGTTGGTCCACGTCGAGCCATTGGTCGTATACTGTAACCTTAAAGTATTGGGTGCCGTGTTTGACCAACGCTGGTCCCAGGTGACGGTAATATTCTGGTACATGGCCGTGCTCACCTTATATTGTGCGCCGCTGGCCTCATTGGCCGAACCCGGATCGAAAGGCTCGAATGCCCAGGCGTTGGCGCCGTTCTGGTTTCCGCAGCCAGTGCCCGCCATTCCGGTGCGCACCATCGGTGTGATGGTCCCGCCGCCGCCGTTGATGATGGCGGAAGTTCCGGCTCCGGTGTTGGCTGTCGGCGTCGCGAGTGCGCCTTGCTGCGGCTCATAAGTCCAGGTGGCGATCTGTGCATTGACGGTACCGCTTATGATAAAAAATCCGAACAGGCACAAGGATTTGAGAAAGAAGGATAAAGGTAATTTCATGGCTTAATCTTTTGATTCGCACAAAACTAGACCTTCAATGTTACGCTAACGGAAGTGTTAAATTAATTGATGGTTAACGAATCGTAAACACGTATTTCGTCGGTAAAAACGGTTTTTTGTCGATGAGGCGCGGTCGGTTATCGGTAAAATTCTGCCGCCTGTTCCGCATTCATCCGATTCTTATAAAAACCCACTTCCGAAAAATAACCTTTTGATAATTTACGCGCATGATTCAGTTGATACGAGGACACTATCTTTCGCCGTTTTAAAACCATCAAAATGAAATTAAAAAATACGTTCCGCACGTTTGCGTTGGTTGGCCTGTTCTTTTTCCCTTTCCAATCTGTTTTCTCGCAATGTTTCCAGATTGAAAGCATCCTCGTCGATGCCTGCGGCGGACAGGAAGGACTCAACGAAATGGTGCGGTTCAAAGTGGGCGGCACCGCGATCAACACCGGAACGCTTTCGGTAACGTGGCCCAATAACCCGTGGCAGGGATTGGTGCAGAATGCCGGTACGGCAGCCCGTGTGGCGACCCTCAATGCCGACATACTCGACGCGGGCGGCTGCGGCCAACTGATCGAACCCACGGGCGGCGTCCTTCCGGCCAACGCGACCGTGATATTGGTGACGAGTTTCAATTTCGACACGGCGCTCAATTCGTTCGGCGCGCTGACCGACACCTATTATATAGTGTTCCAGAATAATCCATCGACGGCATCGGGGCATTTTGCCAATTCGGGATCGGGATTGCGCACATTGACGATGTCTTTCGGAAGTTGCACCGATACGGTCACTTACGATCGGAATTTGCTGATCGATCCAAGCGGGATCCCGGTCGCAGCCGATGGCGCCACGGTGCTTTTCAATCCGGCGGGAACACCAACTTATGTGAATTATGGGTGTTCGGCGCCTGTTCCGCCTTTTACGGTCGAAGCCGGATCGGCAATCACGGCGTGTGCCGGAACAACGATCAGTCTTAACGGATCGGCACAAGGCCAGCAATCGGTGGTGTGGAGTGCGCCAAGCGGAAACTTTTCCAACCCAACGGGGCTTGCGACCAACTACACGATTCCCGCTTCGGCCACCGGAATCCTTATTTTGACGTTGACGGCAACGAACAGTTGTGGCGCGACGGTGGCGGATCAGGTTGCGATCAATGTGGGCGGTGGAATTGTTCCGAATTTTGCGACGACACTAACGCTTTGCAGCGGAAGCCCGGCACCGATCCTAAACACGACATCGCCCAATGGAATCACCGGAACGTGGAACCCGGCGACGATCAATAATACCACAAGCGGAAATTACATCTTCACGCCGAATCCGAACCAATGCGCCAATCCGATCACGCTCAACGTCACCGTGACCAACAGCATCATCCCCAATTTCGCCACTTCACTGACGCTTTGCAGCGGAAGCCCGGCACCGATCCTAAACACGGCATCGCCCAATGGAATCACCGGAACGTGGAATCCGACGACGATCAACAACACGGCAAACGGGAATTACATCTTTACGCCGAACCCAAACCAATGCGCCAATCCGATCACGCTCAACGTCACCGTGACCAACAGCATCGTCCCCAATTTCGCCACTTCACTGACGCTTTGCAGCGGAAATTCTGCACCGATCCTAAACACGACTTCGCCCAATGGGATCACCGGGACGTGGAACCCGGCGACGATCAACAACACGGCAAACGGGAATTACATCTTCACGCCGAACCCAAACCAATGCGCCAATCCGATCACGCTCAACGTCACCGTGACCAACAGCATCATCCCCAATTTCGCCACTTCACTGACGCTTTGCAGCGGAAGCTCCGCGCCGATCCTAAACACGACATCGCCCAATGGAATCACCGGAACGTGGAATCCGACGACGATCAACAACACGGCAAGCGGGAATTACATCTTTACGCCGAACCCGAACCAATGCGCCAATCCGATCACGCTCAACGTCACCGTGACCAACAGCATCGTCCCGAATTTTGCAACAACATTGACGCTTTGCAGCGGAAACTCCGTGCCTATCCTAAACACGACTTCGCCCAATGGGATCACCGGGACGTGGAACCCGGCGACGGTCAACAACACGGCAAACGGGAATTACATTTTTACGCCGAACCCGAACCAATGCGCCAATCCGATCACGCTCAACGTCACCATCGAAACCATCCATTTTACGGTCACACAGTACTGCCGCGATGGAAATTATTGGCTGCAGGCGAATCCGTCACTTTCAAATGCGACGTATGAATGGACGGCTTCGGGAACGATAGTGGGCAATGAACCGACACTCAATGTGAGCCATTTGATCGACGGCCAGTCTGAGCTGGTTTTCCCTTTGAAATATACACTGAATGTAACACTTTCCGGAGGCTGTTCGGCTGCGACCGAGGCACTCGTTTACGGCACGTTCTGCAACATCCCGAAAGGCATTTCTCCCAACGGCGATTCCAAAAATGACACGTTCGACCTCACAGGATTGGGCGTTCAGCAACTCAGCATTTTTAACCGGTACGGCACCGAGGTATTCCATCAGGCGGGTTACACCAACCAATGGAACGGGCAGTCGGATTCTGGCAAAGAGCTTCCTGATGCCACTTATTATTACGCCATTACGCTTACCGGCGGCGAAGTGAAAACCGGTTGGGTTTACCTGAATCGCTAAATAAAACAACGGTTTTGATACTTTGATTTTTGCCGGCTTAACATAAAACTAAACATTAAATGACTGTTTAGTAACCATTTCATAAACGCGCGCACAAGTGATTTTTTGGCACATGGGCTAATTTTGTCGAGTTAAAACAAAACTGGAATGCACCAAAAAAATTACCCCGCTTGCACCCCAAATCATCGTTTCCGTAACGCCATGGGCATCGCCTTTTTGGTGATTTGCCTGCTGGCCTCGAACCGGATTTTGTGCCAAATCTACGCGCACAATTTCGGGACAACGGCCATCAGCGCGCATCCTTATACGGTTGCCCCGACGGTTTTCGATTCGCATCTTTCCAATTCGGCTTGGAGCAACAGCGGCAACACCTGGACGAGTACCGCAGGATCGACCGGGGAAGCCATCCGGATCACGAGTACCACAAATGCGACGATTGCGCTCACTTTTAATGTGGCCGCGAATTTTGAAGCCAACATTACCGCTTTCGATTTCTGGCGCCAGCGCAGCAACCTCGGCCCGCAAAACTGGAGCATGACCATAAACGGCATCAATGTGGGCAGCGGAACGACCGGGACAACAGGCGCAGCCATCGGGAATACGGCCGTCGCCAACGCGGTTTCGGGACTATCCGGAACCGTGACCGTTGTGATTTCACTGAGCGGCGGCACCGGAAACGGCACGTTCCGCCTCGACGATTTTACGCTGTTCGGAACCGTTACTTCGTCGTGCAGCGGCGCAACGATCACTTCCTTTACGCCGCTCACGGGGCCTCAAAATACTTTGGTTACGATCAATGGAAGCGGATTCCTATTGGGTTCGGGAACCTCATCGCTCAAATTCAACGGCATTGAGGCGACGGGTTTCAACGTGATTTCCGACAACCAGATCAAGGCTTTCGTCCCTGCCGGAAATGCCACGGGAGCGATCAGCGTGACGACCAATTCGTGCGAAAGTTTTGCCGCGGTCAATTTTACCGAATTGGTTTCGGTGGCGACCGCGAATTATTCGTCCGACATTTACATTTCTGAAATTTTCGACGCACAGGCCGGTGATGGCGGCGTGATTGAGATTTACAACGGAACTGCAAATCCCGTCAACCTCGCCGGCTACACGATCAGGCGGTACGGAGATGTGGGCGGCCCGACGTTTTACACCATCAACCTGACGGGCATCATTCCGCCGGGCGGCATTTTCCTGATCGGGATCGGAACCGGAACCACGCCTTGTTCGATTACCGAAAACCAGCATTACGGCACCGGTTTCAATTCGAACGACGAATTCGAATTGTACAACGGCGCTACGCTCATCGACAATGTGCATGCGCCTGTGAATGTGGGTTATTCGGTAATCCGGAACATGAATGCGGTCGCTCCCAAACCGGTTTTTAATGCTGCCGACTGGAATACTTCGACCACGGAGGACTGCAGCAATATCGGCATCCACAATGTGCCTGTGGGTACGCCGCCGGCGATTGCGAGTCCGGCGAGCATTCGCATCTGCGACACGAATTCGACGGTGTTTTCGGTGGCGATCGCGAATCCTTCGGGTTTTGTATTCCAATGGAAAACCCTCAACACTTCCGGAATTTGGGTCAATGTCACCAATGCGGCGCCTTACAGCGGGGCCAATTCGAATACGCTTGCGATCAATCCGACGCCTGCAATTTTTGACGGCAACCAATATTATTGCCAGGCGGTTTCAGCCACGAGTACGGTGGTAAGCCACGCCGCGCAATTGGAAGTGAATCCGACGATCATCCCCGATTTCGCCACGACGCTTGCGGTTTGCAACGGGGCAATCGCGCCTGCGTTGAACGCGACTTCGCCCAATGGAATTACCGGAACGTGGAGTCCGGCTGTGATCGACAATACGGCTTCGGGAAATTATATATTTACGCCCAATCCCGGACAATGCGCAGCCAACGTGACTTTGGCGGTGACGGTTACCGGTACGATAACCCCTGATTTTCCGCTTTTGCTGACCCTTTGCCATGGCGAAACCGCGCCTGTTCTCAATCCGATTTCTCCGAATGGAATCACCGGAATTTGGACACCTGCAACGATTGACAATACTGCTTCAGCAAATTATACGTTTACGCCCAATGCCGGACAATGTGCGGATGTGGTCATCGTGAGCGTGACGGTAAACAATTTAACCGTACCCGATTTTGCAACGGCGCTGACGTTGTGCCATGGCCAAGCGGCTCCGGCACTCGCATTGACGTCGCCCAATGGAATTTCGGGAACGTGGAATCCGACGCTGATCAACAGTTCAGTTGGTGGGAATTATGTGTTTACCCCGGGTTCCGGTCAGTGCGCGCAGAATGCAACATTGGCCGTGACGATTACCAATTTGACGGTACCTGATTTTGCGACAACGCTGACGATTTGCAGCGGCGGAATGGTTCCGACACTGAATACCATTTCACCGAATGGGATCTCCGGAACATGGAGTCCGACGGCGATTAACAACACGACCAACGGCGCTTATATCTTTACGCCAAACGCGGGACAATGCGCGAGCAACGTTTCGTTGAATGTGACCGTTGGCCCAATGATTACGCCTGATTTTGTGACGACACTGATACTATGCAACGGCGAAACTGCTCCTGCGCTCGGCTTGGTTTCACCCAATGGAATTTCCGGAACATGGAGTCCCGCGGCGATCAATAATACCGTGAGCGGGAATTACATTTTCACGCCAAATGCGGGGCAGTGTGCGAGCGCCATCACTTTGGCAGTGACTGTCAATCCTTCCATTGCGCCCGATTTCGCAACCAATCTGACGTTTTGCAGTGGCGATGCCGTACCGGTTTTGAATGCCGTTTCACCCAACGGGATTTCGGGAATGTGGAATCCGACGGTGATCAACAACACGGCAAATGGGACGTATGTTTTTACGCCAAATGCCGGACAATGCGCTGCAACACAGACCTTAAATGTTGCCATCACCAATACTGTCGTTCCTGATTTTGCAACGGTGTTGACTATTTGCAACGGCGACACAGTACCGGCCTTGAATACAATTTCACCCAATGGAATTTCGGGTACGTGGAATCCTGCAACAATAAATAACTCCGCAAACGGCACTTACATTTTTACGCCAAACGCCGGACAATGTGCCTCGGCCATTACTTTGTCCGTAACCGTAAACAATGCCGTCATTCCCGATTTTGCAACCAATCTGACGTTTTGTAGCGGCGATGCCGTACCGGTTTTGAATGCCGTTTCACCCAACGGGATTTCGGGGACGTGGAATCCGATGGCAATCAACAACACCACAAGCGGCAATTACATTTTCACACCAAATGTTGGGCAATGTGCCTCGGTTATTACTTTGGCTGTGACCGTCAATCCTTCCAGCACGCCCGATTTTGTAACCAGTTTGACTTTTTGCAGCGGCGATGCGTTACCGGTTTTGAATACGGTTTCACCCAATGGAATCTCCGGAGCATGGAATCCGATGGCAATCAATAACACCGCAAGCGGCAATTATATTTTCACGCCAAATGTTGGACAATGTGCCTCGGTCATTACTTTGGCCGTGACGGTCAATCCTACAATCACGCCTGATTTTGCAACTAGTTTGACTTTTTGCAGCGGCGATGCGGTACCGGTTTTGAATACGGTTTCACCCAATGGAATCTCCGGAGCATGGAATCCGATGGCAATCAATAACACCGCAAGCGGCAATTACATTTTCACACCAAATGTTGGACAATGTGCCTCGGTCGTCACTTTGGCCGTGACGGTCAACAACGCCATCATTCCTGATTTTGCGACAACGCTGACGATTTGCAACGGCGGAGTGGTTCCGACACTGAATACGATTTCACCGAATGGGATATCCGGAACATGGAGTCCGACGACGATCAACAATACGGTTAGCGGCAATTACATTTTCACACCAAATGTCGGGCATTGTGCCAATGCCATCACTTTGGCCGTGACGGTCAACAACGCCATCATTCCCGATTTTGCGACGACACTGACGATATGCAGTGGCGATGTGGCACCCGCTTTAAATACGGTTTCGCCGAATGGAATTTCAGGGATATGGAATCCGACGGCAATCAACAACACCGGCAGCGGCAGTTACATTTTTACGCCAAAACCCGGGCAGTGCGCCACGAACGTGACATTGGCCGTGACCGTAAATGCTTTACCGGAACCAATTTTACAAAATGCGTTTATTTGCGTCGATCAAAACGGACAGGTATTCAATCCGGCCGTACTCGATTGCGGTGTCCCGAACAGCAACCATACTTTCAGCTGGACGGTCGATGGCCGTGTGCTTCCTGCCGCGACCAACACGCATCTTGCGACCGAACCCGGCTTGTATGTCGTGACGGTCACCAACACGATTACAGGATGTTCTGCGGATGCACAGGCGACTGTAATTGCGACCCCATCGGCCACGGCACACGCGTTGGTTTCTGCAGATTTTGAGCAAAACCCGACCATTACCGTTGTTGCCTCGGGCGGTTCCGGGAATTATGAATTTACTTTGGACGACGGCGCGCCACAGCAAAACAATCAGTTTTTGAATGTGGGCGCCGGTGAACACACGGTTGTTTTCAGGGACAAGGACGGTTGCGCGGAACTGACTTTGGTGGTGGCTGTATTGGATTATCCGCGGTTCTTTACCCCGAACGGCGATGGTTACAACGATTTTTGGAACATCGGCGGATTGTCGGGGCAGCCGCAGTCCAAAATCTACCTTTTCGACCGTTACGGCAAATTGATCAAATCGTTAAAGCCTTCGGACGCCACCGGATGGGACGGCACTTATAACGGCAATCCGCTTCCTGCAACCGATTATTGGTTTGAGTTGTTTTACGAGGACAGGCTCGGTGCCAGCAAGACTTTCCGGTCGCATTTTTCTTTGAAGCGATAAACTTTTCGACTCATTATAATATAAAGGTTTCCTGTAAAGGGAGCCTTTTTTTTGAAACAGCAAATCGTTATAAAATGTTTAAGTTAACTGCTTGTCATTTAGCACATTATTACTTTTTCTTAATCAAGACTTAGCTTTAAAATCGCATTTTGTCAATATTGTAAAACTACTTTTGGGTTGTTAATGCGAAGAAATCCTGCAGGTATTCCTTAACTACAACACTTCATCAACCTAAAATTATTAGTTATGTTTAAAAAACGATTTTTCTTAGCTATGGCTTTCATGGCCGTATCGGGGCTTTCATTCGGCAAGACCACCGGGGCAACACCGACGGAAAAAACCCATTCCGTATGGCCCAATCTTCACGCTTTCGAAATCCCGCACCTGTTTCCAGCTACGGTAGAATGTTTGGGCGGCGGTTCCGAAACTTTTTCCAACCTCGGCAGCAGCGCCAGTTCATACGCGACAAGGACCTGGACGGGAAACAACGGCGTCACGTGGTCGGCTACCGATGCGCGCACCGATCAGGATTTGACCGGCGACGCGATCGCACTGCGCACGAGTACGCTTAAAAACACCTCTACCGTAACGGGCGGTGTGGGCACCCTCACGTTCAATTACCAAAGGGTTTTCACCGGAAACTCGACGTTGAAAGTGTTCGTAAACGGCACACAATATGGCGGCGACATCACGGTATCGGCGACAGCCACGACCGTTTATTCCCACGCCATCAATGTGGCCGGAAATGTCGTCATCGAAATCAGGAACAGCGGCAACCGCACCATCGTTGACGACGTGACGTGGAATTGCTACGAGACACCCATAACCGGACCCGAATTGCAATTGGCCGACGCGACCAGCACGAATCAGGCTTGCGGTGCATTGGCCATCGATTTCGGGACACCATCGGTTGCCACCAATGCCGATGCGATCTTCACGATCAAGAACACCGGAACATCGACACTGGCCGTATCGGCCTTGTCCTTGAGCAACAGCACCGATTTTTCGATCGTATCGCCAGCAGCGCCATTCAACGTGGCCGCTTCGGGATCGCAAATCGTATTGGTGCGTTTCAACAGCGCGACGGCAGGAAACAAGACTTCGGTTTTGACGGTCGCCAACAACGATTCGAATGAGGCGTCGTGCACCGTAAACCTCGAAGGGACGGCTTTGGCACCATGCGTCGTGCCAACGGTTGAAGACGCGCAATTGGAGGTGACCAATGTTTTGGCGACGGCTGCCGATGTGGAAATGATCGGTGCGACCGCCGATGCGTATCTGGCCATCCTGACCAATGGTGCTTCCTTGTCTGGCAATCCTGCCAATGGCGTCAATTACAGTGTTGGCAACACCGTTGGCGGCGGAACCGTTGTTTACGTTGGCGCGGCTGATACTTTTTCATTGGGCGGACTGACTGCAGATTCAGAATATGCACTGTACATTTTCCCTTACAATAATGTCGATTGCACCGAAGGTCCTTTGTATTATACCGAAACTTCAATCAGCAGCGAATTCACGACGCCTGTGGCTCCATGCATCGGCGGCACTGAAACTTTTTCGAATCTCGGAAGCAGCTCAAGCACGTACACGACCAGAACATGGACGGGCGACAACAGCACCGCATGGTCGGCTACAGATGCCAGAACAGACCAGGATTTGACCGGAGACGCCATCGCGCTCAGAACGGGTATCCTCAAAAATACGACGGCGGTTTCAGGCGGAATCGGTACGTTGCATTTCAATTACAAGCGCGTATTTACAGGCGATTCGACACTCAAGGTTTTCATCAACGGAACACAATACGGAAGCGACATCACCGTAACTTCTGACGTCACGACCGCTCATTCCCAAGCCATAGACGTTTCCGGACCGGTAACGGTCGAATTGCGCAACAGCGGCAACAGGACGATCATTGACGACATCGCGTGGGATTGTTACCAAACGCCAGACAGGCCGGAAATCCAATTGCTCGACAGCAACGGCGCACTCAAGGCTTGCGGCAATTTCAACATCGATTTGGGCAATGTTTTGGTCAGCACCAATATCGATACGACGTTCACCATCGAAAACAAAGGGACACAGGACCTTGAAATCAGCGCGCTGACTTTGAGCGACACGGTTAACTATACGATCGTTTCGCCAACCACCCCTTTTACGGTAGGTTCATTGGGCACGCAAATCGTAACGGTACGTTTCAATGCAGCCACTGCAGGAAGCAAACCGGCTACGCTGACGATCGAAAGCAACGATGCCGATGAGGCTTTTTGCGCCATCCGTTTCGCAGCGAACGCACAATTGGCCTGTACGGCTCCCGATACTTTGAGCGGCGCCATCACGACCGACAATGTGACGCCGACTTCAGCCGATATCGAAATCACGGGCGTTACGGCCGACGGTTACATGGTGGTCATCAACTCAACAGGTTCGGTGACGGCTCCGGCAAACGGAACGGTTTACCTCGTGGGCGATGCGATCGGGACGGGAACGGTGGCTTATGTGGGTGCGGGTGCCAACATTCCGCTGACCGGACTTGCCCCGAACACGAATTACGTAGTGAATGTTTACGCCTACAACAGCGTGGGTTGCATCGGCGGGCCGGTTTATACCGAAAATGCTTTCGAAACCGAAGTGACGACTGAAGAAGCGCCATGCATAGGAGGCGGCGAAACATTCACGAATATGGGCAGCAGCGCGAGTTCTTACGCGACAAGAACCTGGACGGGCGACAACGGCGTGAGCTGGTTGGCTACGGATGCCCGGACAGACCAGGATTTGACCGGGGATGCCATCGCACTCAGGGTCGGGACATTGACCAATACGGTTGCCGTTGCTGGCGGAATCGGGACTTTGACGTTCAATTACAAACGCGTGTTCACCGGGAATTCGACTTTGAAAGTGTTCGTAAACGGAACGCAGTATGGCGGCGACATCACGGTTTCTGCCGATACGACCACTTTGTTTTCACAAGCCATCAATACAACCGGAAACGTGACGATCGAAATCCGCAACAGCGGCAACAGGACGATTGTGGATGATGTAGCTTGGGATTGCTACAGCGGAACCGGGAAATTCGCTTTGGCAACGCAAACGGCGACGGCCATCGGCCAAGAGGTAAAAGTATATCCGAATCCGAGCAAGGGACAATTCCAGCTCGAATTGCCGAATGCAGGACAGGCGGCGGTCGAAGTATACAATATTTCAGGGCAATTGATTTGGAGCCAAACGGTTTCGGGCAACGGGATGATCGATCTGGGCGCGCAGGCCAAAGGCGTTTACCTGATGAGAATCAAATCGGGCGCTATGGTTTCCGATAAAAAGATTGTAATCGAATAAGCAAAAAATCCATTCAACGGAAAGCCCGATTGCCAAGTGCGGTCGGGCTTTTTTATGTTAAAAACGACCCGAAAAACTTAACATTGCCGAATGTGTTAAAAGGCTAACTTTGTGGGAACTAATTTTCACGTAAATCAATCGATATGAAGCAGCCAGAAAATAAAACCCCGGCAGATGCCACCAAAGAACAGTCGGGCCCAACGCAGGACAATACGACCACGGAAGTAACGACGGCAAAACCGGAAACCAAGGCCGCAACCACGCGCAATGGAAGCGCCGCAAAAACAACCGCAGCCACAAGGACTACGAGAACGACTACTGCAAAAACCACCAAACCAAGTACAACGGCATCAACCGCTAAAACAGCTGTAGCCAAAACAGGCCAAACCAAGGCGGCCGTAGGGACTACTGCTGTAGTAACCCGGACACGTCAAACCAAGACAGCCGTGGCCAAGCCAACAGTTTCAACAACGAGAACCGAAGTCCAAAAACCAGTTCGACCGGTGGTAGAAAGTGCGGCGGCTTCTGAACTTCTAAAACAACAACAACCTGAGATGACAAAGAAATTAGACCAAAAGGAAAAGGCCAAAAAAGACAAGGAGAAAGAGAAAGCCAAAAAGAACAAAGCGAAAGAAAAAGAAAAGGCCAAAAAAGAAAAAGAGAAGAAGAAAGAAAAGGAAAAAGCCAAGAAGAAAAAAGAAAAGGCCAAAAAGGAGAAATCCAAAAAAGACAAGAAATCAAATAAAAAGAAGAAGAAATAAAAAACGACCCGGTAAATGCCGGGTTTTTTTATGCCCAAAATTTAATCTTTTGCTAATAACCCGCAAACAATCCGCTAACGTAAGGCGGCTATTTTTACGGAAATTAAACGTATGCAAATCAGTTGGCCCATTATCATTGCCGTCATCATCGTTGCCGTCGTGCTGCTCGTGTTGATCATCAAACAGAACCGCAAGGATGAAAAAGAACTGACCGACCAACTCAACAATGATTACAAGCGCGAAGAAGAAGACGAACCGGAGCAGTAGAAACCCTGAAACCTTTTGCCGGAATCTTGTAATTCTTCGAGTGGGCCAGATTTTTAATTTACAGACCGTAAAATAATAACCTACAGCATTTTATCCATGCAACTCAAAAAAATCAACGAAGTCAGAAGGCGCCTGATGCAAAACATCACCCGGAATGTGGGCAAATCGCACGCCAACCGAGGCATTGTCCTGACCGATGCGAATGAAATCACGCGCATCCTGGTTTCGCGCCCGAACGACCGGCTCGGGAATCTGCTGCTCATCACGCCGCTTTTACAGGAAATCGCGCACACGTTCCCGAACTGCAAAATCGACCTGTTCGTAAGAGGTGGCGCCGCGCCGACGATTTTCGCCCATTACGGTTTCGTAGACCGCATCATCATGTTGCCCAAAAGGCCGTTCAGCCATTTGTTTACCTATTGCAAAAGATGGTTGTCGATCCGGAAAAAGAAATACGATCTGGTCATCAATGTAGAAAAGAATTCTTCGTCTGGCAAACTTTCCGCACTATTCGCCCGTTCGAAATACAAATTTTTCGGCGAGGTAAGCGAAGATCTGGGCAAACAATATCCCGATTACAACCACATCGCCAAATATCCGGTGTACAACCTGCGGCATTTCCTGACGACGTTGGGTTTTGTCAGAAACAAGAAATACATCGCGCCGTTGGATCTTAAACTCGACGCGGTCGAAGTGGCCGAAGGCGCAGCCATCCTGCAAAAAATGACCGACAACAATAAGAAGACGATCGCGCTGTTCACTTTTGCAACGGGCAACAAATGTTATTGTGAAACGTGGTGGGCCGATTTTTACAGCCAACTCCAAACCCGTTTCCCGGATTACAACCTCATCGAAGTGCTGCCTGTCCAGAATGTGTCGCAGATCCAATACCAGGCGCCGTCTTTCTACAGCAAAAACATACGCGAAATCGGGTCGCTGATCGCCAATGCCGATCTGTTCATCGGCGCCGACAGCGGCATCATGCATTTGGCGGCTTCGGTGCATACGCCAACGGTCGGACTCTTTTCGGTCACCAACATCCGAAAATACGAGCCGTACGGCAAAGGCAGTTTGGGCATCAACACCAATGAAACCAGTCTTCCCGACACGATATCGGCCATCGAAAAACTGCTCAAGGCCAAGCAGCTGCATCCGCAAAGCGCATAAAAAAACGGGGCATACACCCCGTTTATTGACAAAAAACTAACGCATCAATCCGTGCTGTTCTTGACGACGGGCGTAAACTTGACCGCCGCGCCGCCGCCTGGTGCCAGTGCTAACTCTAACATACCATTGCTGTCGACCGTTTTGGAAGACATCGTGACAGGATACGGATTGGTATTGTAACCGGCATTCGGGCCGTCTGTATACATTTCTGCGACATACGATTTGCCGCTTTCGAGGAAGTCGAGCGGGATCTTGAGCTGTCGCGCAGACGAGTTCGTGATAGCCCCCAAATACCAGTTCTTACCCTCCCAGTCTTTGCGGGCTATCGTTACAAACTCCCCAATTTTCGATTCGAGCGCCTTGGTTTCAGACCAAGTGCACGGTACTTCCCTGATGAATTTGAATTCGGGCTTGCCGGCGTAATTTTCGGGAAGATCGGATGCCATTTGCAGCGGACTGTAAATGATGACGTACAACGCCAGTTGATTGGCCAACGTCGTCAGCACTTTCGCACCCTGCGGCGTCTTGTAGTCGAAATTGAAATTGCCCGGCGTGTAATCGAAAGGCCCCGAAAGCATTCTCGTAAACGGCAAGGTCGTCAAATGCTCGGGCGTGTTGCCGCCATCGGACGACCATGCGTTGTATTCCTGTCCGCGCCCGCCTTCCTGCGACATCAGGTTTGGCCACGTGCGCTGCAAACCGGTGCCTTTCACGGGTTCGTGGTTGTCGATCATGATGTGGTACTTGGCCGCCGTCTCGATGACTTTGCGGTAATGGCGCACCCCGTACTGGCCGTCGTGCCATTCCTTTTTGTCGAGGTATTTGTTGACATAACCCGTCTTGACGGTATTGACGCCCATTTTGTTGTACAACTTGAACGCGTCCTCCATCTGGCTTTCGTAATTCTTGGTCGCGCCCGCGGTTTCGTGGTGGCCGATGAGACGCACATTTTTCATCGCGGCGTATTGGGTGATCGCGGCCAGATCGAAATCGGGGTACGGTTTCGTAAAACTGAACGCCGATCCGTCGGCTGTCCAATCGCCGTCCCAGCCTACATTCCAGCCTTCCACGAGAATTCCGTCGAGGCCATTCTGCGAAGCGAAATCAATGTACGCCTTGGTATTTTCGGTCGTTGCGCCGTGTTTCGGGCCTCGCCCCCAGGTGTATTTCTCGAGGTGCATGCCCCACCAGATTCCGGCATATTTGGAAGTAGAGATCCACGATTCGTCCTTGATCTTCGAAGGTTCATTGAGGTTGAGCATCACCGTCGATGTCACGAGATCGCCCGGTTTGGAACCGATGATGATCGTACGCCACGGCGTTTGGAACGGCGCTTCGGCATAGACTTTCACGCCATCCGCCCAAGGCACGAGGTCGCTCTTGAAACGATTCCCTTCCGATTTGAGCAACGTCATCGACGCGAAATCGGTCAGGTTGGCTTCGTGGATCGCGACGAAAAGATTGTCTTTGGTCTCGAACGTCGCCGGCGTATTGATCGTATCGGTCTGGCTCAGCTTGGTTTTCTTGTAATAGCTTTCGTAATAGCTGTTGTCGCGGTGCACCGGGATCGACCAGACGTCGTGGTCCTGCGGAAACGAGAACTGCGTGATTTCATTCGATATCTTGACTTTGCCCAGATTCGGCTGTGCCGGAAACGAATACCGGAATCCGAGCCCGTCGTCGAATACGCGGAAAATAAGGTCAACCAAGCGTTGCTGGCCATCGGTTTCCTTGAGGTGAACGATGAGCTCGTTGTGGCGGTCGCGGATCCGTCGGAATTCGCCCCAAGGTTGTTCCCACGTTTGGTCGACGGTATTGACCTCGGTCTTGATGATCTGAAATCCGTCGGTCATTTTCTTGATGTCGGCAAATTCAAAACCCAACAGCGACGGTTCGATGACCGTTTTCCCGTTGGATGAAAATTGATATTGCGGCTGTCCCGTCTTGGTCAGGTCAAAAACGAGTTGGTTGTTGTGGCTCGGCGACGCCATCGTATAGGTGCGTTTGGTGCTGCACGAGAACACCAATAGCGCGACGATTGCAAGGCCTGACCGGTATATGATTTGCTTCATTAGGTGATTTGGAATTAATGCTTTAATCGATTTCATTGAGTGTTTGGATGGCTTTGTCGGATTGCATCGAAACGAAATAGCCGAAAACCTGGTTGAGTTTGGCCTGGATGGCTGCGTTGCCTTGGTATTGTTTGCGCAGGTCGTAAAGCCTTCCGATATCCGAAAAAACATTGCCGGCCTGTACGCCTGCGAACGTCCTGACTTTCTCCACATAATTGTATCCGAATTCGGCAGTCGGTTCGATCATCGTGCCTTCGCCAAAGTCATTCCACGTGATGAGCTGCAGGTAATCTACATTGGCATTTTGCGCCATCGTCAGGGTTTCGTTGAGCGTCGCGCCGTTGTTGTGGTCGATCGTCCAGCCTAGCCACGCTCCGCCTCCGCCTTGCGCGTAATAGTCGTTGAAACCCGGATAGGCGCTTCCGAAAGCGACGTCGAGGTTTGGCACATTGTTGTTGTAGAAACCCGTCAGGTAGGAATTGTTCTGATACACCCATGCATACTCTCCGGCCGCGTTGGTTCCGGCTTCCCCCGATTCGTTCCAAAGTGTCAGGAAGGTCGGTTTGGGATTGAGGTTGCTGAAAACCGAGGTCCACTGCGCCGGCGTGGTCAGCACAATCGGACCAAAGTTGAGCAGCAGCGGTTGGTTGTTGATGTGGATGTAATTCGCGTCGTTGAAACAATTGCTTTGCAGGTAATTCATGTCGGTTTTGGCCGCTCCGGTAATGGTGGGCGCGAGTCCGGCGTTGACGATGTTGTTCAGGAAACGGTCTTCGTAAACGATCGCATATTCGAGTCCGACTTCATCGAGCAGGTCAATGAGCTGTTCGGTATTTTGCTTGATCATCGCATAATCGTTGACGTTGTAAGTGCCGTACCAATCGATCAATAATCCGTCGACGCCCGCGTATTTCATGAGCAACAGATGGTTTTCGATCACGTCCCTGTCGCCCGAATGGTACGGTCCGATCAGCGGATAGTAATGCGACGCGATTTCCCTTTTGCCGTTTCCGTCGATGTTGTTAGGGTTTTTGTTGGCCATCGTCCAATGATAGCCCCATTGCCCGTTGCCGCTGCTTTCGTTGGTTTCAAACCACGTCATGTAGTGCATGTAGATTTTGGTGTCGTTGGTTTTTTGTACGGCCACCGGCGCGAACGTTTCGGGCGGGTTGACGGATGGAACCTGCGCATTGTTGTCGTCGCCACCGCAACTGAATAGCGAGAATCCGAGGCAGCAGATCACTGCAAAATAGTTGTTCATCGATTGTTGTTTTAAAAAGATGCCGGCCTAAACTAATTCAAAAACTAACTAGAGACCGGCACTATAATTTAGTAACCCGGGTTTTGGTGCAGATTCGTATTGGTATTCAAAACCGTAGTCGGGATTGGATAAATCGCCTTGTAAGGTTCGCTGATGCCTTTTTCCCACCAAGGCTGGAAGAACGTCCCGAAACGGATGTTGTCGGTTCTCCTGTGTGCCTCGAACGTGAATTCGCGCAACAATTCCTTGTCGAGGAAGGCGAGGTCGATCGTCGCCGGCATTTCGGTCCCGGCGCGCGAGGTGATTTGCTGGATGAACGGCGTGGCCAGGTCGGCTGAACCGAGGCGAACGTAACATTCGGCCTGCATCATCAGGATTTCCGCATAACGGATCAGTACAAAATCGTGGTCGCGTTCCCACTGCTCGCCGGCCTTCATCTCATATTTGCCGAGACGCACGCCTTCATTCTGCTTGGCATCGGTGAAGTTGACGATGTCTTCGGTGTAGATCAGCGGCTCGCCACTGTCCATAATGATGACCGAATTCGTCGCGAGGCTGATCTGTTCGCCTTCGACCATGCATTTTTTGCGTTTGTCGACATCCTCAAAAGACGAGAATACGCCCGGTTGTGCCGACATGCCGTTGCCGCTCCACGGATAATCACCCGTTGCCGAAAGCGTAAAACGGTGCAGGTAATGGCAGCTCATGGACGACATGTAATTGCCGACGGTTCCTGCTTTCTGGTCGTAAGGGATCGAGAAGATGATCTCGTTGCTCGTTTGGTTGTTCGTCGCAAAATTGGCAAAGAAATCGGGAGCGAGCGTATGCCCGGTCACTTGCTGGCACATGTCGATGCAATCCTGCCAACGCGCCACGCCTACAAAAGCTTCGGAGTTGAGGTACAATCTTGCGAGCATCGAATAGGCCACGTTCTTCGTGAATTTGGAATACACGATCTCCTCGCGCAAATACGGCAACGATTCGAGCAATTCCGCTTCAACGAAATCGTACACTTCCTGGCGCGTCGAATTCGACGGCAAGGACTGGTCCTCGAAATTGGTCACGATCGGCACATTGCCGAACATGTCGAGCAATTGGTAATAGTAATACGCGCGGATCGAACGCAATTCGGCAAAAATCGGACGTTTCGCCTCTTCGCTGAGTCCCGATTTGTTGATCTGGTAAATGATGGCGTTGACTTTCGAGATTCCGGTATAGCAATAGCGCCACGCCGAAAGGATCATGCCGTTGTCGGCGCCCCATTGGTGGCGCTGCACTTGTTGGTAGCGTCCGCCGTCGAACCAGTCGGTTCCCCTGGTCGGGATCGTAGCCTCGTCTGACGCCACTTCATTGAGGAAGAACACATATTCGCACGTCGGGAACGCATTCGAAGTGGCATCGCTGAATCCGCGCAGTGACGAATAGGCTCCGCCAACGAGCGCCTGGATTTCATTAGGGGTCGTTCCGAAATTGTCGTCTGCTACCCTGTCATACAACTCTTCATCGAGGTTCGTACACGAAAAAGTGAAGAGCATGCTAAAGATTACTGCAGCTGTTATTCTGACTTTCATTTTCTTCTTATTTTAGTTAATTTTTAGTTGGCCAGTGTGAAATTCAATCCGAAAGAGATCGTTCTCGGCCTTGGATAATTGTTGAAACGGTCGATGCCCGGATTGGCCAATCCCGTTGTGTCTGATCCGCTGATGAGCGGGATTTCAGGATCGACGCCATTGTATCCGGTGATCACGGCAAGGTTTTGCCCGAGCACGTACAGGCGCAGTTTCGATTTCGAATTCTGGAACGGGATCGTGTAGCCGACCGTCAAGGTCTGTATGCGGAAGAACGACGCGTCCTCGATCCAACGGCTCGAATACGTTGGCGCCGAAGTGCCGTAGTTGTAATAGTAATCGTCCGGGATGTTGTAGGACGGCATGCGGTTCGGGTCGCTGAGCATCATTTCGGTCGCGTTGAGTGCATCCTGGCCGAACATTCCGTAACCGGTCACGCCCAAATCGAAATTCTTGTACGTGAAATTCATCCCGATACCGAGCGTGAAATCAGGCTGTACATCGCCGATGATTTTGTAGTCCTCGCTCAGGATGTCTTCGCCGTTTTCGTCCATTCCGTAATATTCGCGTCCCCAGAAAGTCCCGACGGCGAATTGCTCGGCGATCACTTGTGAGAATTGGTTCGACATGCCTGAAAGTCCGTGCAGGGAACCGCTGTAAATCACATCGGCCTGGTAGGTTTGGTTCGACAATCTTTCGATTTTATTGGTGTTTTTGGCGAAAGCGACGTTGGTGTTCCAGGTGAATTTGTCGTTCTTGACGATATCGGCATTGACCGAAAATTCGATTCCCTTGTTGCTCAAATCGCCCACGTTGGCCAGCATTGTTCCCACGAGATACGGCGGTTGCGGCACTTGGTAGGTGTATAGCAAATCGTTGGTCCTTTTTTGGTACCATTCGAAAGACGCATTGATGCGGTTCCACAAACTGAAATCGATACCGATGTTGGTTTGTCTCGTCGATTCCCATTTCAAATCAGGGTTCGGGTTTTGGATCGGGGCGTATGCCAGGCTCCACGTTCCCGTTTCCGGATTGTAATAACTGTCGTTGCCGACGCCGAGGATCGAAAGCGATTTGTACTCGCCGATGCCATCCTGGTTACCCGTCACACCGATTCCGGCGCGCAGCTTGAGGTTGGTCAGCCAGCCATTGGTCGCATCCATGAATTGCTCATTCGAGAGGTTCCAGGCCACGGCCGCCGATGGGAAAACGCCCCATTTGTTGTTGTCGCCAAAACGGCTCGAACCGTCGCGGCGCACCGTACCGGTCACCATGTAACGGCTGTCGTACGAATAATTCAATCTTCCGAAAACCGAAACGAGGTTCGATTTCCCTTTGTACGAATACACATCGCCCAATCTGTAATTGGATCCCGCACCCAGGTTGTTGTAGCTGAACAGATCGGTCGTGAAGCCGCTGCGTTGTGCGCCGAATCCGTCGTAGACATTTTCAAGGTACGAATAACCGCCCATCACATTGACGTTGTGCTTGCCGAATTCGCGGGCATATTGCAAATACGCTTCGGCCTGGGCCGTCGTATATTCTCCGTAAGTCCTTTGTGCGTAACCGTTTTCCGTACGTCCTTCCAAAACCGCATAAGACGGTTTGTAAGTCGCGCCCTGCATCGCATTGTGTTCCAATGACAAATTGACGATGGCCGTCAGGTCACGGTGCAGTTTGGCTTCGGTCTTGAACGTCCCGAGCAAACGGTGCCTTTCGCTGTCGACGTTGCGGTTGGTCAAAATCTCCACCGGGTTTTCGTATAAGGTTCCGCCCACTTCGGTGAATTTTCCGTTGGCGTCGTAAACCGGAATCGTCGGATTGAGGTTGAACGCGCGTTCGAAAATCCTGTAATCGAGCGGATGCCATTTGTCGATGTTGGCAAAAATGCCCATGTCGAATTTAAGCGCCTTGTTCATCGCATATTGGTAACCACTGATGTTTCCGCTCAGGCGTTCGAGTTCAGTGGTCTTGATGACGCCTTCATTTTGCAGGTACGAGATCGAGGCGCGCAAACCGCTTTCCTCGCCGCCAGACGTCAATCCGATGGTGTGCGATTGCGTAAAGGCGCGTTGCTGCAATTCTTCCTGCCAATTCGTGTTCCCGCCGTAATCGATCGCATCGGTGATGTTGTTTTCACGGACGTACTGGCGCCATTGGTCGGCCGACAGTAGATCGAGGTTGTTTGCCGCTTCACTGATTCCGGTGTAGGCGTTGTAGGTCACCGAGCTCGTTTTGGTTCCGGCCTTGGTCGTGATGATGATGACGCCATTGGCACCTCTCGATCCGTAAATCGCGGTCGCCGACGCGTCTTTCAAGACGTCAACGCTTTTGATGTCGGACGGCTGCACGATGTTGATGTCGACACCGGCCACACCATCCACAACGATGAGCGGACTGTTGTTTGCCGTGAGCGATGTTCCGCCGCGAAGACGCAAAGTAGCGCCGCTGCTCGGATCGCCGGTTCCCTGGATGACCGATAATCCGGCCACTTTTCCCTGAAGCGATTGTTCGGTCGAAGAAATGACGCCTTTCACGAGGTCGTCGCCGCGAACGGTGGTGATGGCTCCGGTCAGATCTGATTTTCTGGCTTTGCCGTATCCGATGGAAACGAGTTCGATCGTGTCGAGCATCGTCGTGCTTTCCTTGAGTTTGAGGTTCAACGCCGACGCCGTTGTCGCGTTGACGAGCACCTGTTGGGTTTCGAATCCCATGTAGGAGATTTCGATGGTATTGCCGGTTTGGACTTCGATTGCGTATTTTCCGCTTTCGTCGGTCACCACCGATTTTTTGGTGCCCATGTCGAGAATGGTTACACCCGGTAAAGCCACGCCGGCCTGGTCTGAAATGACACCGGCGAGCAACTTTTTGTCCTGCGCCTGGACGCCGATGGAAAGCAGCAGCAAAATCAGGGACACAAGAAATCGAGGTGTCCATGTTTGGCGATGGACAGCGGTTCTATTTTTACTATTCATTAGATTGGTTTTTTAGTGAATATTAATCGAGCGTTTTGAGCGGGATGGTCGTATCGGAAATCGTGCGGTCGGAATTGTCCTTCACGAGCACGTGGATTTCGCTGGCATTGACATTTTGAAGTGCCGATGGCAGATTGACGAATCCTTTGATTTCGGCTGCATTTCCATTGATTTCGCCTGTAACTTCAGTACTTCCGGCCGTTACGGTGTAAATCAATTTGATGATGCCCGGCTCGTTGTTCTTTCTGATGATGCCCAGAAAGTCACGCTTCGAGATTTGTTGCGGGAAGAAACGGAATTCCGGCGGCGGCGGCGGAACGAATTCCCCGGCCACGATCATCTGATCCGGAATGGTCGCCGCCCAATTGTCCTTGACCATCAAAAACACGAGGTTTTCCATGACGTAGCCGTCGGGCGCGGCATAATATTCTTTGGGAACGAGGTCCATTTTGTAGAATCCGTTGCCCAAATTCTTGAGTTGGGTTTTGAGGACAATCTCCGGGATCCAAGCCTGGTATTCGACTTTGAGGTCCCAATTGTTGAGCCCGGAATGCATGTGAACGCTCGTCGCACCCTCGAATCCCGGCGCAAGATTGGCGTTGAACAAAATGCTCACGCCTTTGTTGAGCGTAGGTGCCGTCGGGTAAGAACGGATCAATTCATTGGCCGTATAAAAGGAACTGAACGGCGTGTAAGAGACATTCGAAACATCCGACTGCTTGGTTCCCGCGTCGTCCTTGAGACGGAACCAGAAACCGGCACTTGCGGCGATGGCTTCGGGCGTCATTGAAAAGTAGGTCGTTGGCGTGAGCGTGAATTTCCACGTCATGCCTTCCACGTAAGTGAGTTTGGCAAAATCGGACGAATTTTCCCAGTTGCCCGCATCGGGTTCCGAAGGCGACCAGATCCAGATGTAAATGTCTTCGCCCATCGCAAAAGTCGTGGTCGAAAGATCGAAATACCAGGTCACTTCCTCATCGTAATTGTACACGACCGGAAACGACCAGGTTGCATTGACAGGGCCCATTTCTTGTTGTGCCGAAACCAAATTCGGTAAAAAGAACAGCGCCAATAAAAGGGTTTGTATAATTTTTCTCATGGTTTAATTGGTTGCGGTTAATTTGAATACATAGGAAACAAAAGGCGTCCCGTTAGAGGACCTGACGAGTTGCAGCTCCATTTCGCCCGTGCTTCCGGGAACCGACGTCAAACGCAGCTCTTCGGTTTTTTGCGATTTCTGAGCATCGCTGAACAGCAGGATCCGCGCAGCGCTTGCATTGGTTTGCTGAAACGGCGTGCTCAACTGCCAGTAACCGGTGGCCGGAAACAGCGAGGGAACGTCGCCCACAACTTCGTAGGTCGTGGGTTGGTTGTTCCCATCAACATTAAACTTGATCTTGAAATCTTCGTAATTAAAGAATCCGCTGAGGCTTTGCTCATTGGGTTCGGTGCCTGCGGCTTTGGCCACTTCATCGACCATTTTGAGACTCGTCAGACCCCATTCGCCATCGATTTTTTCGTAAATCGTGATCGGCGATGTATAAGTGCCGTCATCGGGTTCGTTACACCCGAAGGCCAACAGCGCGATAAAGGCAAACGCAGAAATAATTTTACATTTCATAAGTTTTCGTTTGGATTTTTAAGTTAGTTACAACGTTTTCGTAATGATGAAACGAAGCTAAACGTTAACAAACTCTTAAAAAAAAAATTCGAGAAAAATCAAGATGAAAATCGAGTCGAATTTTAATTAACCAATTGATATTGACATTATTGAATTTTCATCGGTTCTCAAAAAATCAAGTAGTTGTCGAGATGGATTTTGCGTTGAAAAGCACAAAAAAATACCGATTTCGGAATTTGATGCCGATTAAATTTTGGATTGCATATAAGTGTGAGCGGTTTTTTGCCGGATTATAAATTTTAAATTATATTTAGCAGCCGAAAATTTTCAATTCCGAAGTTTCAAACCCCTTGAATTTGAACGGCCGACGCTAAAACTACTACAAACAATGTTCAGAATTCTTGTCTTATTGCTATTCTTTTCCGGCGTTTCGCTGTCGGCTCAAGACAAAAATCCGATCCTTGACGACCTCGACAAAGTGCTGCTGAAGAAGGAAATCTACATGCGCCAGAAGTACGCCAAAATCAAGGGGCTCAACATCAGCGAGCACAAATTCATGCTCAGCAAGGACGACAGGAACCTGTACCACACTTACATGTCGCTGTTCGACGAATACAAATCATTCAAATACGACTCTGCTTATTACTATCTCGAACGCGCCAAATCGAGGGCGCTCGTACTCAAAGACCCACAACTGATCGCCAAGACGCGCATCAAGGAAGGCTTCGTATTGCTGTCATCGGGATTGTTCAAGGAAGCGATCGATACGCTCAGCAGCATCAACCCGGAAGTGCTCGGCCACAACAACGCATTCGAATATTATTCGGTCAAGGCCCGTGCCTACTACGATCTGGCCGATTACAACAAAGACCAGCGCTACAACATCAATTACATCCGGAACGGAAACCTGTACCTCGAGAAAGCACTCGCGCTGATCAGTCCGAACACCAATGAATACTGGGCCACCGAAAGCCTCAAGCGGCTCAAGCAACAGGATTGGAAAGGCGCCGAATTCGCGTTCAGCTACTGGATCAACCATTTCAACCTGCCGCCCGAATATTATGGGATCGCGACATCTAGCCTGGGCTACATCTATTCCGAACGCGGCTTTACCGAAAAAGCCATACAATACCTCGCGATGGCCGCCATCGCCGATGTCAAGAACGCGACCAAGGAAACCGTCGCGTTGCGCAACCTGGCCAATGAATTGTTCAAGCTGGGCCAACTCGACAAAGCCAACCGCTACATCAACCTCGCGATGGACGATGCGACCTTTTACAACGCGCGCCACCGCAAAATCGAGATTTCATCGATCCTGCCCATCATCGAGAAAGCCCAACTCAACAAAGTCAACGAAAAGAACGACAAGCTCGAGAAAATCGTCATCCTTTTGGCGGTCCTGGCCATCATCATCGTGCTGTTCCTGATCATCATTTTCAAACAGCTTAAGGAACGCAACGCCTCGCGAAAAGCCATGGCCGATTCCTACGGAAAATTGCAGGAAATGAACACCAGCCTCAGCGAAGCCAATGCGATCAAGGAAGAATACCTCGCCTATTCGATCAAGGCGACGTCAGATTTGATCAATAAGATCGACCACATCCAGAAAAGCACGATCCAAAAAATCATCTCGAAAAAGACCGACGAAGTCATCGCGAGCCTGAACCGCTACAATGTCAAGGTCGAACGCGAAAACCTGTTCCACCAATTCGACGACATCTTCCTCAAATTGTTCCCGACATTCATCACCGATTTCAACAACCTGTTCCCGCCCGACCACCGAACTACGATCAAAAAAGGCGAACTGCTCAACACCGAAATGCGCATTTTCGCGCTGTATCGACTCGGCATCCAGGACAGCAACCAGATCGCCGATTTCCTCGAACTGTCGGTCGCCACGATTTACACCTACAAAACGCGCATCAAAAGCAAATCCGACTTCAAGGAAGTTTTTGAGGACAAAATCATGGCAATCAAGACGATTTAGTATTTTTTATTTTTATTGTTTATTGGGGCGTTGCGCTGGCTGGAAAATAGCCAAAAACGAGACATTCGTTCAGCCATCGCCGGGCTTTCCGTTTCAATCTTTTCTTTACAAGAAAAGGATTTCCACTTCAATCCCTAACGCAACCTCACAACTCCATTCGTCGAAAAAATAGGGCTGTTGTCGAAAATTTATAAACTAAAACGTTTTAGTGCCGTTTTGAATAGGGCATAAGGTTATTTATGTTATTATTTTATATAATTTCACCCCAAACAAAATAGGGCAACCATTAAAATAAAGAAAACATGAAGACAGAAAAACGCTGGATTGTTTCCTTCCTCATCATCACCATCGTCGCCGTCGCCGGACTGTTCTGGCCCGCACCAATCGACACGCCCGAAATCCTCGCGCAGTTCGGGACCGTCGACCAAATCGTCCCCGCCGATGTCGCTTGGCTGCTCACCGCTTCGTCACTCGTATTGTTAATGACGCCCGGACTGTCCTTCTTTTACGGCGGCATGGTGGGCAAGAAAAATGTCATTTCCACGATGCTGCAAAGTTTCATCTGCCTGGGCGTCGTGACGTTGATCTGGATTGTCGTCGGGTTCAGCCTCGCATTTGGCCAGCCCATCGGATTGCACCTCAATGGCGGATTCTACAGCATCGTCGGGAACCCGTTTACCTTTGCGCTTATGGACCACGTTGGCGTATTGCCGCACAAAACCATGGCCGCCACGATCCCGTTCATGCTGTTTGCATTGTTCCAGATGAAATTCGCGATAATAACGCCCGCCATCATCACCGGCTCTTTTGCCGAACGCGTGCGGTTCATCTCCTTTCTACTTTTCATCGTCCTGTTTACCTTGTTCATTTACGCGCCTTTGTGCCATTCGGTGTGGTATCCCACCGGAATCCTGGGCACATATTTCGGCGTCAAGGATTTTGCCGGCGGAACCGTCGTACACATGAGCGCCGGGTTTGCAGCACTCGCCGGCGCGTTGGTTTTGGGCAAACGCAAGAACAGCCACCACATCCCGACAAACATTCCATTCGTATTGCTCGGCACCGGAATGCTCTGGTTCGGCTGGTTCGGATTCAACGCGGGTTCGGCGCTCGCGGCCAACGGAACCGCTGCGATGGCATTTGCAACGACCACGACCGCATCGGCAGCAGCCATGCTCACCTGGTTGTTTTTTGAAAGATTGAATGGGCGCAAAGTCTCGGCGCTCGGAGCGTGCATCGGCGCCGTCGTAGGTTTAGTTGCCATTACTCCTGCGGCGGGCTATGTCACGGTTCCGCAAAGTATTTTCTTCGGGTTCATTACGGCCATCGTATCTAACAAAGTGCTGTCGATGAAAGCCATGAAGAAAATCGACGATACGCTCGACGTTTTCGCGTGCCACGGCATCGGCGGAATCATGGGCATGATCCTGACCGCGATTTTTGCACAGGGCGAAAATGCAAGCCTGATGCACGGCGGCTGGAATGTTTTTGCGCACCACATGATGGCTTTGGTCTTGGTTTCGGCATTTGCGTTTTTCGGTGCCTTGGTTCTGTTCAAGATCACCAATGCGATTATTCCGTTGCGCGTATCGGAACAAGCCGAACACGAAGGCCTCGATTTATCGCAACACGACGAAAGCCTCGAGCACGGGAAAACGGCTCCGATGGGCATCATCGAGCTGCTCAAATAATTCGTTCTTCTGTGTGGATTTTAATACCTTAGTGAACTAAAATCCAATTCCATGAAACCAACCGTAGGCCATCCAAAAAACCAAACTAAAAAAATATTCCTGCTGCTGTGCTGTTTGGTGTTCGTCAACCTGTATGCGCAACCCAAAACTGCGCCGGTCGCTGGCAGTAAAACTGAAACGGTGATTGCGACCACACTCGACAAATGGCACGAGGCCGCGGCCAATGCCGATTTCGATTCGTATTTCGGCTACCTCACGCCCGATTCGCATTACATGGGTACGGATGCTTCCGAAAATTGGACACTGGAAGAGTTCAAGAATTTCTCACGGCCTTATTTCAACAAGGGAAAAGCCTGGTCTTTCACCGCAATCACACGCAACATTTACCAAAAGAAAGGCGCCGATATGGCCTGGTTCGACGAATTGCTCGACACACAGATGGGCATCTGTCGGGGTTCGGGCGTAGTCGTACGGATCAATGGCGAATGGAAAATACAACATTACGTCCTGTCGATGACGGTGCCGAACGACCAGGGCGACAAGGTCACGCTGCTCAAAAAAGAAGCCGAGATGGGTCTGTTGAAAAAAACCAAGAAATAAGCCGAAAAAAACCAAAAGCCCCGACAAAATTTGGGGCTTTTTTATTTATATCCATTCTAAATTCTTCATTTTAAAAGGTTTCCGAAACCAAGCCGGATTTGTTGCCGTACGTATTTCTGAAAGCAACTCAAAAAACCGTAAAATGAAAATCAATAAGAAAATCAAAATCGCAGCGCTCGGCATCCTCGGAACCGTACTGCTGCTGTTCATCGTTTTGGTCGTGCACATCGCGACTGCCAAGCCGGTAGTGTACGACAATGCCCATCTTCAGATCAGCCGCATCGATTTCAGGCAACCGCTCGATTCGGCGCTGGTCAAGGAAATCCACCGCAATCTCCAATCGATTTCTGGCGTAAAGAACGACCATTTCAATGCAGCGAAAGGCGTCGTCGTTTATTTCCACGACAACCGCATCGCCAATTCCGAACAGGTTTTCAACCAACTCATGGCCAAGGGCAATTACAAAGCCCAACGCTTCATCATCCCCGAAAACATCGCCTCGAAACAAGTTTGCCCGATCATGAACCGCGACGGCTTCAGCTATAAATTTTCACAAGGCATCCGAAGAATCTTTAATTAATCTATAAATCTGTAATCATGAACCATTTTTCAAAAATCGCACTGGCAACTGCCGTCATCGGCAGCGCGCTATTCGTTTCGTGCAGCGATGACGACGATACGCCGTACATTCCGACGCCAACGCCAACAGCTTCCATCTACGACCGATTGGGAGGAACCACGCTTGTCGCCGACCCGAACAATCCCGGTCAGATGATCGAACAGGGCCGCCTGAGCTACCGTTCGGTTGTTGACAGCACCATTACCTTGATCGTTGCCGATATTGTCGATGCCGCACCGGGCAACCTTGGGGCGCATTTCGCCCCGATCGTGGGTGAAGTCTCTGGCGGGAACACGACCAATCTGGCCATTTTGAGCGACAACCTGACCGATTTCTTTTCGTTCAACACGGGCGGAACTAATGCGGTGAACACTTACAACGGACTCGATATGGTTTCGGCACACAACCCGGCCACCAACCCAAGAATGGGCACCAAAGCCAACGATGCCAACTACACCAAATTTGAAGGTTACGTAGGCGCGGCGGCCAACCTAAACGGAGTCGCTTCCAATACGCAACTGTATACCGATGTGGTGGCCGTACTCGAATCACTCAGAGACCCGATCGTACAGGATCCCAATTGATCCTGACTATTTATTTCCAAACCCAATTGAAGGAAAATGCCGCCCGTAAGGAGCGGCATTTTTTATGAGTCGGAAAGGTGTTCGAGCATGTCGACCGTCATGTTTTCAAGGTCGTATTCGTGTTTCCAGCCCCAATCTTTGCGCGCCTCGCTGTCGTCGATGCTGGCCGGCCAACTATCGGCGATCTTCTGGCGAAAATCGGGATTGTAAGTAATCGTGAATTCGGGGATGTGCTTTTTGATCTCGGCTGCGATTCCCGTCGGCGTAAAACTCATCGCGGCCAAATTGTAGGATGAACGGATCTTGATGCTCTCGGCCGGCGCCTGCATGATGCTGATCGTTGCACGGATCGCATCGTCCATGTACATCATCGGCATTTTGGTTTCGGACGAAAGGAAACATTCGTACTTCTTATCGGCCAGCGCCTTGTAATAAATATCGACGGCATAATCGGTCGTGCCCCCGCCCGGCGGTGTAGACCAGCTGATCAGTCCCGGATAACGGATGCTGCGCACGTCCACGCCAAAAATGTTGTGGTAATATTCACACCATCTTTCACCCGATTGCTTGCTGATGCCGTAAACGGTCGACGGTTCCATGATCGTGTACTGCGGCGTTTGCTCCTTGGGTGTCGTCGGTCCGAAAACCGCGATGCTCGAAGGCCAGAATATTTTCTTGATCTTTTTGGCTTTGGCCAGATTCAGGACGTGGAACAGCGAATTCATGTTCAAATCCCACGCAAACGCCGGATTTTTCTCTGCCGTTGCCGAAAGCAAAGCCGCCATCAGATAGACTTCATCGATTTTGTACTGCTCGATGATGTGTTCGATCTGGTTGAAATCGAGCGCGTTGACGACCTCGAACGGCCCCGAATTCACGACGTCGTTGTTGAGTTTGCGGATGTCGGATGCGATTACGTTTTCAGTTCCGTAGATCGCGCGGAGCTTGTGCGTGAGTTCGGTGCCGATCTGGCCGCACGCTCCGATAATTAAAATTTTTGTACTCATCAGTTGGGTTGTTATAAGCCGTAAAGATAACGTTTTCGCCCATTATTTTTTGGCGTTCGCGGCGCGATTATTTTAACAAAAATATAATTGCAGCAACAATGCCGCTACGCTCTTTCATTTTACCTTTGTAACTTTGCCTTTCAACTGAGATGCTTATGAAATCTAAAATATATGGTTTGCTTTTGATAATGGCCGCGCTGGTTTCGTGCCAGGATGAAGAAGCCCAACGCCAGGCCGCACTCAAAGACGCGCAAAAGAAGGAGCAGATCTTTTCGAACATCAACAAAGGCTGGAATTTTTCGACGCCGAGCCTGAATCCGAAAACACAGTCGTTTGTGGCCAATTGGGCAGAATTGCGTTTGTTCTTATCGGAATTGAACCAGAAGCCCAAAAGTTCGATCGGCGAATTCCGCAAGAAAGCCAAAGTGCTTTCCACCAAAGCCAAGGAACTCAACAACAACATTCCGTACAACTTCAACAAGCCTGAAGTCAAAAGCCGTATTGCGGTGCTTACGACCAAAATCAATTCGATCAATTTGTTCATCAACCTGCAGGAAATACCAGACCAGAAAGTCATTGCGCTCGTGGGCGATGCCAATGTGGAACTGCGCGCATTGTACCGCCAGATGGACGAAATCGTCCGCAAAAGTGAAATCCCGAAAGAACAAGGCGAAAGCGACATGATCCGCATGCTCGACACTGCACGCGCGATCCCGAATACGCCCAAGGTCAATCCGGTCCCCGTGCAAGAATCGCCCTTGCAGAAAAAACTTAATCAAAGAAAGCGTTGAGTAAAGCTAACCTGTTCCACACCTATGACGATTCGGCCAAGGTCGCGCAGATTGCCGACAGCCTCAAACAACGCGGGCAAAAAATCCACCTCAACGGATTGATCGGCTCTTCGTTGTCGTTTGTGGTGCAATCGCTTTTCAATAAATCCGAAAATCCGTTTTTGCTGATCCTCGACGACAAGGAAGAAGCGGCGTATTACCTCAACGATCTCGAACAGATGATCGGCGAGAGCGACGTGTTGTTTTATCCAGGTTCGTACCGCCGTCCGTACCAGATCGAAGACACAGACAACGCTAATGTTTTGTTGCGCGCCGAGGTTTTGAACCGCATCAATTCGCGCAAGAAACCGGCCGTGATCGTGACGTATCCCGAAGCGATTTTCGAAAAAGTCGTGACGCGCAAGGATTTGGAAAAGAATACGCTCAAAGTGTCTGTCGGCGACCAGATCTCGATCGATTTCATCAACGAGGTTTTGTTCGAATACGAATTCAAACGCGTGGATTTCATTACCGAACCCGGTGAGTTTTCCGTTCGCGGCGGCATCATCGACGTGTTCTCGTTTTCGAATGACAATCCGTACCGCATCGAGTTTTTCGGCAATGAGGTCGACAGCATCCGGAGTTTCGACGTAGAAACGCAACTGTCGATCGAAAAGCAAAAGAAGATCACGATCATCCCGAATGTCGAAAATAAATTCTTCCAGGAAAACCGCGAGAGTTTCCTCGAATACATTTCCGAAAACACGACTTTGTTCGTTAAGAATACCGGATTGCTGTTTTCCAAACTCGAGAAATTGTTTGAGAAATCGCAGGAGATTTTCGACAACCTCAATTCGACCGTGAACCATGTCGCGCCCGAACAATTGTTCCTGTCGCGTGAGGCTTTTGCGCGCAAAGCGATTGATTTTACGGTTGTCGAGCTGCACCAGCCATTTTTCAAATCGGGGAAAGGCTTTGATTTCCACATCCAGCCGCAGCCCTCGTTCAACAAGCAGTTCGATCTGCTGCTCAACAACCTCAGCGAAAACCAATTCAACGGCTATAAAAATTACCTTTTCTGTTCGAGCGATTCGCAGGCCAAGCGTTTCCATGACATTTTTGAAAGTCTTGACGAGGCCAACCACGAAAGCATCCGAAAGCAATACCATACCGTCGTTTTTCCTTTGTACCAAGGTTTTATCGACGACGAAAACCAGGTTGCGTGCTACACCGACCACCAGATTTTCGAACGTTACCACAAGTTCAACATCAAGAACGGTTATTCGAAGAAACAGACGATTACCTTAAAAGAATTGACTTCATTGTCCGTTGGCGATTATGTGACGCACATCGACCACGGCATCGGCAAATTCGGCGGATTGCAGAAAATCCAGGTCGAAGGCAAGACGCAGGAAGCGATCAAACTGGTCTATGCCGACAATGACATCGTATACGTCAGCATCCATTCGCTGCATAAAATTTCCAAATACAACGGCAAGGACGGCACGCCGCCCAAGATCTACAAGCTCGGTTCGAACGCATGGAAAGTGCTCAAGCAGAAAACCAAGGCGCGCGTCAAGCACATTGCGTTCAACTTAATTCAATTGTACGCCAAGCGCCGTTTGGAAAAAGGGTTCCAATATGCGCCCGACAGCTATCTGCAGAATGAGCTCGAGAGTTCGTTCATCTACGAAGATACACCCGACCAGACCAAAGCCACGGCCGAAGTCAAAGCCGACATGGAAAGCGACCGCCCGATGGACCGGCTCGTGTGCGGTGATGTTGGTTTCGGGAAGACCGAAGTTGCCATCCGCGCCGCGTTCAAGGCCGTCGACAATGGCAAACAGGTCGCCGTTTTGGTGCCGACGACGATTTTGGCCTACCAACATTTCCGGACTTTTTCGGAACGCTTGAAGGAAATGCCGGTGTCTGTCGGTTACCTGAACCGTTTCCGGACGGCCAAGCAGAAAACCGATACGCTCAAACAGCTAGAAGAAGGCAAGCTCGATATCTTGATCGGGACGCACCAGCTCGTCAATAAAAATGTCCAGTTCAAGAACCTCGGTTTGTTGATTGTAGACGAGGAGCAGAAATTCGGCGTCAACGTCAAGGACAAACTCAAGACGATTGCGGCCAATGTCGATACGCTCACGTTGACGGCCACACCGATTCCGCGGACGTTGCAATTTTCATTGATGGCTGCGCGCGATTTATCGGTCATCACGACGCCGCCGCCAAACCGTTATCCGATCGAATCGCATGTCGTCAGTTTTAACGAAGAACTGATCCGCGACGCGATTTCGTATGAAATACAACGCAACGGCCAGGTGTTTTTCATCAACAACCGCATCGAAAACATCAAGGAAATTGCCGGAATGATCCAGCGTTTGGTGCCCGATGCGCGCGTCGGGATCGGCCACGGCCAGATGGAAGGCAGCAAATTGGAAGAATTGATGCTGGCCTTCATGAACGGCGAATTCGATGTTCTGGTCGCGACGACGATCATTGAAAGCGGACTCGACGTGCCGAACGCCAATACGATTTTCATCAACAATGCCAACAATTTCGGGCTGTCGGATCTGCACCAGATGCGCGGACGCGTGGGCCGCAGCAACAAAAAAGCGTTTTGTTATTTCATCACGCCGGCGTACCACATGATGACCGACGACGCAAGAAAGCGGATCCATGCGCTGCAGCAATTCAGCGAACTCGGCAGCGGTTTCAACATTGCGATGAAGGATCTTGAAATCCGTGGCGCGGGCGATTTATTGGGCGGCGAACAAAGCGGTTTCATCAATGAGATCGGGTTTGAGACGTACCAGAAAATCATGAACGAGGCCATCGAGGAACTCAAGGAAAACGAATTCAAGGAATTGTATGAATCGGAAGGCGACATCGAAACCAAGGCATATGTCAAGGATTTGCAGTTCGATACCGATTTCGAATTGCTGTTCCCGGACGATTACATCAACAATATTTCGGAACGGCTCGTGCTTTACAATGAGTTGAGCCTGGTCAAGAACGAGGCCGAATTGTCGGCTTATGAAAGCAAATTGATCGACCGTTTCGGATTGTTGCCCAAACCCGCATCAGCCTTGCTCAACAGCATCCGCATCAAATGGATTGCGCTGCTGTTCGGCATCGAAAAACTCGTGATGAAACAGGGCAAGATGATTGCGTATTTCGTGTCGGACCAACAATCGGATTACTACCAGTCGAACCGTTTCCATCAGGTGTTGCAATTCGTACAGAAACACCCAAACCTGTGCAAGATGAAGGAAAAGCAAACCCCGAACGGACTGCGGTTGCTGCTGACTTTTGAAAACGTCAAATCGATCAGCAAGGCTTTGGAAATGATGGAATTGCTCGAAAAAGTCTAACTGTTTCTACCACAAAAATAAAAAAACCACTCCTTTTGAGAGTGGTTTCTTATTTATAAAATATGAATCTAGTTCGTTTTGAGGATCTTGAAATTCGCTTCCTTGTCGCCGAATTTCAATTTGAAGAAATACGTTCCCGTCGAAAACGATTCGATGTCGACTTTGGCGTTGAGCGCGTTGACTTTCTGGTCATACAGCAACTGGCCTGCAACGTTGTAAACCGTGATGTTGTCGATAGGCGTTTTCGATGTGATTGAAACCAATCCGTCGGTTGGGTTCGGATAGTACATGAAATCGATGTTCGGCATAAAATCCTGCGTGGCGAGCGAATTCAAACACGCCACATTGGCCACATAACCATCGGTCGTTAAGCCGCCGTCTGAATAGAATCGAACCGTCAACGAACCGTCGGCTGCAGTCGATTCGAACGGACCCGGAATAGTTTGTCCATCGACTCCGCCATCGGTCAAATCTGGCGCAGACGTTGTATTTCCATCATACACGTACAAATAATCGTAACCTTCTTCCAAATCGAATTCGGTAAACGTAAGCTCAATTTTTTTGTTCGGAAGATTCGGAATAATGACCCTTACGTACGATTCATTGTTCGTGTAATTGTTATTGGCGCCGCCCGTATCGGTGATCGTGATGCCGTTGCACCAAGTCGCCCCGGTCACAAAAACAGTCCTGTCGTTTGGCGAAGTCAATCCGTTGCCGCACACCGGGCGTACCCAGAATTTGTAGAACGTATTGGGGTTCAATCCCGATGTAGTGTAGGTCGGTTCGGTCACGGTAGTCCAAGTCGGATTGTTGTTCGAGAACGGCGTCACGGCAACCTGCCACGAAGTCGTACTGCCGAGTTCGGTCCAGGTTACAGTCGCAGTCGTCCCCACAATACTGAAATTAACCGCAGCCACCGCATTGATACAGGTGCTGATGCAATCAGTGCTCAGACAGCTGCTGCTGTTGATGGCGTTTTGAATGGCCGCTTTCGGCTGGTCTCCAAAACCCAGATTGAAGTTGATGCCCACATCGTTCAGGTGGCAATAACTCATGATTGTTCCGCCGTCCTCAGGGATTGTTGGCGGCGAAGTCATGCATTCAAAACCTTCGCCTTCTTCACCGATGGCGTCGGGTCCGCAATTGTCGATGGCCGTATTGTTGCCGTTCCAAACACAGGCATGCGTGTGCGGTCCGCCAAGCAGGTGGCCGAATTCGTGCGTAATGACCATAATCGTCCATGAAAAAGTAGGTACGGTTGCAAATCCAAAATTGACATCCGAATAGCTGAAATTGTTCTGTGAACAGAGCCCGTCAATCGTTACCGCAACACCGCCCAATCCGCCCGGATCGATGCCCAGCAACTGTCCGACATCGCCATCAAAAGCAGGCCTCACTTCATTGAATTGGTACAGATAATCCGAAGAAGAATCCTCGCCGCCGGTCGTATTGCCGTCGTACGGATCGTCTTCCGTCCAGATGTAACTCGACTTGAGCGACACCAGGATGTCGTCGTTTTCATACAACGTCTGTACCTCATTGAATCTGGCGGTCAGCCAGTCTCCGGTGGCCGTTATGTTGCTGCCGTTTTGCTGGTAAATGTTGTAGTCGATCTCGAAATACATCGTCACGCAACGTTGTGTCACGCCTTCAGGGCTGCGGCCGTTGAGCGTTCGGCCTTCTGCCATGACATCTTTGGTGTGGCAGGCAAAACCATTCGACACCTTCATGTCGCGGTCTGAATAAATGATGTAATCCGATACATTGCCCGGCTTGTCAAGCTTGCCGATGACGAGGTTGCTGATGTTTTTGCCCGATACGATCCCGCTCATCTCTTCCTTAAAAAAGCTGAATGAAGCGACCGAATTCAAATCGCCCTTGATGATCCCGCGGTAGTACAACCCCGGCTCGTAAGCGACATTTTTGGCCTTATCGGTGTCGAGGTGGAACCATTCTGAAAACGGGTTCACTTTGTAAAGCTGAACGCGGATCATTTCGCCCTGGTACGGGATGTCGACTTCAATATGCTGGTTTTTGGCAGCCATCAGGCTGGTCAGGCCGTCCATCTTGATTTTGGCGAATGTGGCTTTTTCGACCACCGAACGCGTTTGGCTGGTCTCGATCCCGTTCGATTCGGCAAGTACCGAAACCGGTTTGAAATCGGCTTGCTGCAAGAGCAACTCATTTACTTTTCTGGCCACGCCTTTTTGTGCGAAAACGCCAAGGCAGACCGACAGCATCACGAGTGTAATGATTTTTTTCATAGTCAATTTAGATTAAGTAATGCTCCAAATGTAAGCAATATTTCAAGTGTGCCAACAGGAAACGGGAAGATTTTTCGCGTCAGAAATGAAAGAAAGCGTCGGTTAAGTGTTCCATTTTGAACCGGTTATCTTCTTTTGAAATCGCGATGATGTCGAAACGCACCTCCACATCCAAGTCGTTGGCAATCACATATTCATTAACGGCTTTTACGAGCAATTGGATTTTTTTGGGCTTGACGAAATCCTGCGGCAATCCAAAATCGACCGAACTCCGCGTCTTGACTTCCACAACGGCGAGCGTGTTTTGCTTTTGCGCGATGATGTCGATCTCGGCTTTTTGGAACACCCAATTGGTTTCGAGGATTTCGTAGCCGTCGTTCCGAAGAAATTCGACGGCCATTTCTTCGCCGAGTTTGCCGAGTTCGTTGTGTTCCGCCATGATTGGGTTATTCGAATTTCACAGTAGAACCGGTCGCCGTCACGTCAATCGAAACCGTTTTTCCGAGAATCATCGCGCGGTTGTCCTTGATATGTCCGGCCGGGAAATTATAGATGATCGGGAATTTGTAGTCTTTGAGCACATCCTGCACGATCTGCAGCGCATCCTTTCCCCACGGGATGTCGTTGTCGTTCATTTCGGTCATGCCGCCGATGACGACCGCCTTGAGTCCGTCGAAATAACCGTTGCGCCTGAGGTTCATCAGCATGCGGTCGATGTGGTACAAGTATTCGTCGAGGTCTTCGATGAACAGGATTTTGCCTTTGTAATCGATTTCCGATTTCGAACCCATCACACTGTACAAGACCGACAGATTCCCGCCCACGAGTTCGCCCTTGGCCTTGCCGGTCTTGTTGTAAGGCGAAGCCGGAAGTTTGTACTCCAGGTTTTGCCCGAACAGCGCCTTTCGGAACGTTTCGATGGCCTCGGGCGTAGCGGTTTTTGCACTCACGGCCATCAGGCTGTGTAAGGTTTCGATGCCCATGTTGTTAAGATGGCTGTGCAAAACGGTCACGTCGCTGAAGCCGCAAATCCATTTGGGTTTCTTTTTGAATTGGGTAAAATCGATGCGGTCGATGATGCGCACCGTTCCGTAACCGCCTTTGGCCGCCCAGATCGCCTTGATTTTCGGGTTGTCGAGCATTTCCTGGAAATCGGTGGCGCGCAGCCAATCGGGACCGGCGAGCTGGTTTTCTTCCTTGCCGATGGTTTTGCCGAGCACGACGTGCAGGCCCCAACTTTCGAGCAGTTTGACAGCGGGCTGCAACGTGACGGCATCTATTTTTCGGGCGGTGGCAACAATGCCAACGGTATCGCCTTTTTGTAAAAATTCGGGTGTGATCATTTTTCTTTGGGATTGTGCGGTTGGGATGAAAAATCCGACGAGAAACAGCAAAAGGAATTTTGGATTTTTCATGGTTTGGATGTTGTGACAAATATAAAAATTTTGGAACGCCGATGTTACAGATTTACGCCGATAAACGTGGATTTTTTACACCGATCAGTGAATATCAGCTAAAGTTTACTTAATTTGTTCAATCAATAAGATAGGATGAAATTCAAAATATTATTTATCGGATTGTTAATAGCGACCTGTATGAGTTGCAAGCCTTCCATGTGCGAACCCAACGCCGACAACAAATCCTGCGATTTCCCCAAACGCACCGGTTATGTAAACGACTATTGCCACCTTTTGACCGATCAGGAACGCAGCCAATTGGAGGCAACGGTTGCCGGATTCCACGCCCAGACGGGAACCCAAATCATGATTGTCGTTGAAGACAGCAAAAAATCGCATTCGCGCAAATTTCATTGTCCGCAAGGCATTGCGCTCGAATGGCAACTCGCCGCACCTCAAAATTTCGATGATTTCCTGATTGTCATTTCCAAAAAACGCAAGTTTGTAGACTTCGCCTATGGATTGCAGTTCAATCACAAACTGACGCCCGAAGAACACCGCCATTTGCTTCGTGAAATCATCTTGCCGGCTTTCAAACGCAAGGCGTATTATGAAGGATTGCGGCTTGGCGTTGCCTATTTTATTTCCTGTCAAGCAGACAGCACCTTCGGTTCGACTCGCCCCTAGCCCTGATGGCAGCGGCATCCTTTTGCGGCCATTTGATATTAAGAGGAGGAAGCCCGGTGGGCTTCAGGTAAAATATTTTCAATGGCCGTAAAAGATAAAGCGGACAGCAGGAAAAAGCTCCTCAAATCCCAAAAAATTACACCTTTCTCGCTTTGTAGCTTCTAAACCGTAAATTCCTTACTTTTGCACTCAATTATTTGATCTATGTTACAAAATCCAAAAAGATATACGGTGACGGCGGCGCTGCCTTACACGAACGGTCCGATCCACATCGGGCATTTGGCGGGTGTTTACGTACCTTCTGATATTTATTCGCGCTACCTCAGGTTGCAGGGCCGCGACGTGGCGTTCATTTGCGGAAGCGACGAACACGGCGTGGCGATTTCGATGAAAGCCAAAAAAGAAGGCATTACGCCGCAACAAGTGATCGACAAATACGACGCGATCATCCGCAAATCGTTTGTCGATTTCGGGATTTCGTTCGACAATTATTCGCGTACGTCTTCCAAGATCCACCACGATACGGCTTCGGCTTTTTTCCGGAAACTGTATGACGACGGCAAATTCATCGAGGAAGTCACCGAGCAATTGTATGATGAGAAGGCCGGGCAATTTCTGGCCGACCGATTCGTGATCGGGACGTGCCCGAAATGCGGCAATCCCGAAGCCTATGGCGACCAATGTGAAAACTGCGGGTCGACGCTCAACGCCACCGACCTGATCAATCCCAAATCGACGATTACGGGCGAAACGCCCACGTTGAAATCGACCAAGCACTGGTTTTTGCCACTCGACCAATACGATGCGTTTTTGCGCGAATGGATCCTCGTCGGACACAAAAACGACTGGAAACCCAACGTTTACGGACAAGTGAAATCTTGGCTCGACGAAGCCGGCGGACTCAAGCCGCGTGCCGTGACGCGCGATCTCGACTGGGGAATAGACGTGCCCGTGGCAGGCGCCGAGGGCAAAAAATTGTATGTGTGGTTCGACGCACCGATCGGTTATATTTCTTCAACAAAGGAATGGGCCGCGCGCGAAGGCAAGGATTGGGAACCGTATTGGAAATCGGACGACACCAAATTGGTGCACTTCATCGGAAAAGACAACATCGTGTTCCATTGCGTGATTTTCCCGGCCATGCTCAAGGCCGAAGGCAGTTACATCTTGCCCGACAATGTTCCGGCGAATGAATTCTTGAACCTCGAAGGCAACAAATTGTCGACGTCTAAAAACTGGGCAGTCTGGCTGCACGAATACCTCGAGGAATTTCCGGGCCAGCAGGATGTTTTGCGTTATGCGCTCACGTCGAATGCGCCTGAAACCAAGGACAACGACTTTACCTGGAAGGATTTCCAGGCGAGAAACAACAACGAACTCGTGGCTGTTTTTGGAAATTTCATCAACCGTGTGGTGGTTTTGACCCATAAATATTACGACGGGATTGTTCCCGAGCCGAATGAATTGCTTGACATCGACACCAAAACGTTGGCAGAAATGCACGCATATCCGGCAGTGATTTCGAGTTCGGTGGAGCGTTACCGTTTCCGCGAGGCGCTCAATGAATTGATGAACCTGGCGCGTCTCGGCAACAAATACCTGGCCGATGAGGAACCTTGGAAACTGATCAAGGAAAACCCGGAAAGGGTCAAGACGCAAATGTGGGTCGCGCTGCAAATCGCTACGGCGCTGGGCATTTTATCGGAGCCGTTCTTGCCGTTCACATCTCAAAAACTCAAACGCATTTTGGGCGTACATCCGAGTCCGCCTGAAGTCATCGATTGGGACGAAGTAGCCAAAGCCGACACGATTCTTTCTGCCGGGACTCCAATCGGTCAAGCCGAATTGCTGTTCGCCAAAATCGAGGACGACCAGATCCAGAAACAAATCGACAAACTCGAAGCGACCAAAACCGCGAATAAATCCGAAAACAGAAAAGTGGAAATACAAAAAGAACTGATCCAATACGACGATTTCATCAAAATGGATTTGCGCGTCGGGACGATTCTCGAAGCCGAGAAAATGCCCAAGGCGAATAAATTGCTGATCCTCAAAGTCGAGACCGGAATCGATGTGCGCACGATTGTCTCAGGCATCGCCGAAAGTTTTTCCCCCGAGGAAGTCGTCGGCAAAAAAGTCACCGTTCTCGTGAATCTCGCGCCTCGGAATCTGCGCGGCACCGAAAGCCAGGGCATGATCTTGATGACGAACAATGCCCAAGGGAAATTGGTTTTTGTCAATCCCGATTCGGAAGTTTCGAACGGGGAAACAATTAATTAAGGAATGAAAAAGATGATCTGGCTGCTGCTTTTTTTGTGCGGCGGCCCATTACTGTCGCAAGAAATTGCCAACACATTGCCACTCACGCTCAAGAAGAACAAAGGCGTTTTTCAGGTGGTCAACAACACGGCCAAGCAAACGTCCTTGTTCTTTGCAGACAAGACCGACATCACTTCGGTTCGGCTCGACGATAAGATGCAACTGATCGATTCGATCACGGCCAAACGTCCCGAAAAAGGATACGACCGGATGGTCGGAAGCAATTTCGACGGCAACAGCCCGCGGTTGTTCTGGACGTCTTCCAATCATGAGAAAATCTGCCTGCAGTGGTTCGATTTCGACAAACATGCGGCTTCCACGCAATTTTACGAACTGCCGTATGATGGCGAGCGTTTCCTCGAAACCTTTTCGAGCCAGGATCATTTTGTCATCCTGACCGTGCTCAAAAGAAGCAGTTCTTTGCGGCTGTATGTTTTTGGGAAAGACGGAAAAATGGAAACCAAAACCGTCGCACTCACGGGCAAATTCTTCGACTACTCGTACAAGCCAACCGATCTGTATGGTGTTTTGGGCGAAAACTTCCTGCCGTTTGAAGCGCCGTATGCGTTGCAGAAAATAACCAATGAGAGTCCGGTTTCACTGACCGAAGGCGCCAAAAAGCGCAAGGCTTATTTCGATGGGCAAAAACTGATCCTTACCTTCGACAACAATTCGAAATACACGCATTTGATCACGATTGATTTCGCCGATTTCAGCGCGACCGAGGAAGTATTCCAAATGCCTTATGTGGACGGCAATGATTTTTACGGCGTCAATTCGAATTCATTCCTGTCGCAGGACGGGAAGTTGTTCCAGATGAAAGTCTCTTCGTCCAAATTGGCCGTGTCGATCAAAGACACCCAAAACAAAGGCGCTATCATAAAAGAATACACCGCTTTCGACAATGCGCCGATCGCATTCAAGAATTCCGACATCATCCAGGAGAAAGGCGACTACGGCAACACGCGCACACTCGAGAAAACGGCACAATTCCTTCGCAAGACCAACAACATGAATTCGGGTGTTTCGGTTTGCGGAATCGGCGGGAATTATCTCGTTACGTTGGGCAGCGTTTCGGAACAGACCGACAACCGCATGATGTTCGGCGCCATGTTCGGCGCGGCCGGCGTATTGATCGCTGCGGTTGTTTGGAACCCAACGCTCGACAGTTTCAACTCGTACCAAAACCGCAAAGTGGTGACGATCAATTGCCTGTTTGACACAGAAGGAAACCATATCCCGGGACCGGTAAAGACGCTTGCTTTCGACAAAATGCGCGGATTCCTGGAAGACCGCGACGGGATATCTTCCCAGACGATTTTCAAGCTCGGTACTTTTTATTACCTTGGTTACTATAAAAAAGACGACAAAAAGTATTTCATCCACCAATTTGAAGAATAAGATGCAGATCAAAGTAATCGCTTTCGACGCCGACGACACGCTGTGGATCAACGAACCGTATTTCCAGGAAACGGAAGAAAAATTCTGCGATCTGCTCGCGCCTTATTTGTCGAAACACACGCTGTCGCAGGAATTGTTCAAGACCGAGATCGGTAACCTGCGCTTGTACGGCTACGGCATCAAAGGCTACATCCTTTCGATGATTGAGGCGGCTTTGCAGATTTCAAACCATACGATCAGCAATGAGGCCATCGCCAAGATCATCCAATACGGCAAAGAACTTTTGGAACACCCGATCGAATTGCTCGACGGTGTTGAAAATACGCTCGAAACACTGCAAAAAAAATACAAGCTCGTCGTGGCGACCAAAGGCGATTTGCTCGACCAGCGCCGCAAATTGCACAATTCCGGACTCGGGAAATATTTCCACCACATTGAGGTGATGAGCGACAAGCAGGAAAACGATTATACCGATTTGGTCAAGCGCCTCGACATCGATCCGTCCGAATTCTTGATGATCGGCAACTCGCTCAAGTCGGATGTATTGCCCGTTCTGGGTATCGGCGGACATGCGTTCCACATCCCGTTCCACACGACCTGGGCGCACGAACGCATCGATCATAAGGTCGAGCATGCCAATTTCCGCGACTTCGAAAAAATCACCGACGTCCTATCGTTATTCGAATGAAGACTTTTTTAGACTTAGACCAATGGCCGAGAAAGGAGCATTTTCACTTTTTCCGCAAATTTGACGAACCGTTTTGGGGCGCCGTGGTCGACATCGATTGTACGCTCGGCTACCAAAATGCCAAGTCACAGGGCATTTCTTTTTTCGTTTGGTATTTGCACAAAACACTGGTTGCGGTCAATGCCATCGAATCTTTCCGCTACCGCATCGATGGCGATAAAGTCCTCGTCCATGACAGAATCGATGTCTCGGCGACGATCAGCCGCGAAGACGGTTCTTTCGGGTTTTCACTGATTGAATTTGACCCCGACATCCATACCTTTTCGCAAAAAGCACTTGCCGAAATCGAACGCGTCAAAAGCACGCCCGGCCTTTTCACACGCTCTTTCGACAAAGACAACCTGATCCATTTCTCGGCGATTCCGTGGGTCAATTTTACATCGTTGTCTCATGCGAGAAGTTTTTCGTTTCCCGACAGTTGTCCCAAAATCTCATTCGGGAAAATGACGGTTTCAGGCCATGGCAAACGCACCATGCCGATGTCGGTACACGTTCACCATGCCTTGATGGACGGACTTCACGTCGGACAGTTCGTCGACCGGTTCCAGCTTGAAATGAATCGTTAGAAAATATACGTCCAGTTGGCACCATCGCTGATCACGATGACCGTTTTGAGCAATGCGTTTGCAGGCATATTCAATGGTGGCGGAGAAGCCGTATTGGAATCCTTGGCAAACAACTGTCCGGCGAAAGTGTAAATCTGCGCCGCAACCGAATTCGAAATGTTCCGCAAAATATAGACCCTTCCGGGATAAGTGGAAGCCGCGGGCAGGATGAATTCGGCATTGCCTGCCGTTGGCGTCAGCGAAATGTAAACCCCGTCGTTGATTGGCTTGGCATTTCCGGAAGGTCCGCCCGTAAAGGCCGGAGCAATCCCGATGGCTTTGAGCGACAGGTTCCCGTTCAGATCCAAAGTACTCATGGGGGTGCTCGTATTGATGCCGACCTGCGCTGCTGCTTGCAGGAAAGCAAAACAGAGCATCGGGAATAGAAACCGATTATGGAACAATTTTATTGGTATTTTGGAATGGTTAATCGGCTAAAAGTAAACAAATTACCTTCAAAACCTACTGACCGAACCGCCTGCAGCGTTGCGAAAACGTTTTCGTGTTGACAACTTTGTCGGATTGCCTTATTTTACGGATAGAATTGGAAGGGATTGGCTTGAGGTTTATTTGCCCATCAAAAGCAATTCGTTGACGACAACCTCAGTGACATAGCGCTTATCACCATTCTTATCGTCATAACTTCTGTGTACCAATTTACCTTCAACAGCGATTTCTTTCCCTTTGGTGACGTATTTTTCGATAATCTCAGCAGGTTTCCCCCATGCGACTACTTTATGCCATTGGGTTTCCTCTACTTTTTCGCCTTTGTCGTTTTTATAGACTTCATTCGTGGCAATGGTAAGATTGGCGAGTTTTTTTCCGGTTTCAAAGTTTTTGACTTCCGGGTCGTTTCCAACGTGTCCAATCAACTGGACTTTGTTTCTTAATGCATTCATGGCTTGTAAATTTTTAAAGGTTGATACACTGCAAACCAACCATTTAAACGCCAACCGGTGCGGTAGATATTCTGTAAAAATTGTTAAAGTTTGAATATAAAAATTTATTGTTATATTTGGTTGACGTTATTTTCATTAACCATCGCACAAACAACCACGCAGTGGATTTCGGCTTCAAGGTTCGAGTCTGTCCCCGAAAACTGCACCAGCCTACATGAAAAAAAACGACCTTTCCATACTTTCGGCACTGTTTATCGTTGCGGTAATGTGCCTGATGTATTTTACGCTGATGCCACGCTGGAACGCCGATTCCGAAGGACCGCTTTCCGAATTCTCCGCCAAACGCGCGATGGCCCAAATCAAGGAAATCGCAAAGGCGCCGCATTATGTCGGTTCCGAAAACCACAAAACCGTCGCTTCCTATCTCGAGAAAGAATTGCAAAAACTCGGACTCGAGACCACCACCCAGCAAGGCACGACCTTAACCGATTGGGGCAATCTCGTCCGTTCCAAAAACATCCTGGCGCGGCTCAAGGGCACGGCCAATTCCAAGGCATTGCTGCTGCTTTCGCATTACGACAGCGCGCCGCATTCCTTTTCCCATGGCGCGAGCGACGACGGTTCGGGCGTGGCGACGATCCTTGAAGGACTGCGCGCGTTCCTGCACAACAAAACCGCACACAAAAACGACATCATTATCGTATTTACCGATGCCGAAGAACTCGGGCTCAACGGTGCCGCCTTGTTCGTCACCCAACACGCGTGGGCCAAAGACATTGGCATCGCACTCAATTTCGAAGCGCGCGGCACGGCCGGTCCGGGTTACATGCTGATGGAGGTCAACCACGGGAATTCGGGCATGGTGGATGCTTTTTCGGAAGCGGATGTCGCGTATCCGGCGACGAATTCGCTCATGTACAGCATTTATAAAATGTTGCCCAACGATACCGACCTGACGGTGTTCCGCGAACAAGGGAAAATCCAGGGCTATAATTTTGCGTTCATCGACGACCATTTCAATTACCATACGGCGCAGGACGATTTTGCGCACCTGAGTCCCGAAACCATTGCGCACCAGGGCAGTTACCTGATGCCGTTGCTCCAGCATTTTTCGAATGCCGATCTGATGCAACTCGACAGCGGCAACGACCAGGTGTATTTCAATGCGCCATTCGTTTTCGTGCATTATCCGTTCGGGTGGAATTTCCCGTTGCTGATCATTGCTTTGGTCCTGTTTGCCTTCCTCGTATTGATCGGATTGGGCAAACGCATGCTGCACATGTCAGAAATCGCCAAAGGTTTCCTGCCGCTGTTCGGTGCCTTGCTGTTGGCCGGTACGCTTACCTTTTTCGGATGGAAATTGATGCTTGCGATTTATCCGCAATACGCCGACATCCAACAAGGATTCACCTACAACGGCCACACTTACATCGCCGCTTTTGTCGCGCTGACCTTGGCCGTATGCTTCCTCTGCTACGGAAAACTCAAAACCGAAACGCAGGTTTCCGACCAGACGATTGCGCCTTTGTTCGTTTGGCTCATCATCAATTTTGCGCTGGCGTTTTATTTGCCCGGCGCCGGATTTTTCATCATTCCGGTGTTTTGCGGATTGCTGATGCTCGCGTATTTCATCGTCACACAAAGGATCAGCCCGTTCCTGAATCTGATTCTGGGCATTCCCGCACTCGTGATCTTGGCGCCTTTCATCGTGATGTTCCCGATTGGCCTCGGACTCAAGATCCTGTTCGGAAGCGCGATCCTGACCGTATTGCTTTTCACCTTGCTGCTGCCGGTATTTGGCATTTTCTCGCGCAAGTGGCTGTGGTCGTCCGTGATGCTGGCCACGTCGATCGGTTGTTTGATCGCGGCGCACATCCATTCCGATTACGAACCCGGAAAAGCCAAACCGAACAGCCTGCTCTATATTTATGATGCCGATAAGGAAAAGGCCGATTGGGCGACCTACGACACCAATCTCGACGAATGGACGAAGATTTACCTCGGCGACAATCCGCAGCCGGCGACGCATTTGAACAATCTGCCGCTGTTCAGCAAATACGATTCGAAATTCACGTATTCGTATAATGCGCTCGTGCGCGACATTCCGGAGCCGACCGTGACCTTCACCAAGGATTCTGTAGTGGGCAATTACCGCTGGCTCAAGATCAGCATCAGGCCAAACCGGAAAGTGAACCGCTACGATATTTTCGCCAATGAGAAAATGGTGTTCCAAAACCTCAGGGCCAATGGCGCGACTGCTTTAGAACAGAAAGGTTCGCGTTATCCGCGCCACGGCAAAAAAATCCTGAGTTGTTATGTGGTCGACAACGCGCCGCTCGAACTCGAATTCATGGTCCCGAAACAGACCGTACTCGACATGCAACTGATGGAATCGTCGTTCGATTTGATGCACAACCCGATTTTCGCGATGGAAAAAAGAAAGAACTGGATGATGCCGACGCCTTTCATACTCAACGATGCCGTGGTGCTCGTCAAGAAAATCAAGCCGACGCCCAAGGTCGCCGTGGCCGTTCCGGTGCCGAACAGCTTTTCGTACCAGCGCAACATCGTCACCGATACGATTGCAACGCCCGACACCGATCCCGAAATAGAAAATTAATGAAAACCATCTCCTTACTCGGTTGCGGCTGGCTCGGCATCCCGTTGGCGGAAGCCTTGATCCAAAAAGGTTTTATCGTCAAAGGCTCCACAACTTCTGCAAATAAATTGCCGATACTGCAAAACAAGGGCATCGAGCCGTTCCTGATTGCGACCGAAACCGACGCCGTTGAAGGCGACGTCGCGCTTTTTCTGAAAGACTCCGATGTGCTGATTATAGACATCCCGCCGCGGTTACATTTCTCGCAGAAGATGGCGGCCTTGGTTCCGTTTATCCAAGATTCTGGTTTGAAGAAAGTGCTGCTCGTGGGTTCGGTGGGCGTTTACGACGACGCAAATTCCACCGTGACCGAAGCCGACATCCCGAATCCCAAAACCGAAAAAAGCAAACAATTGTTCGATGCGGAAAACCTATTGCGCGGCAATTCCCATTTCCAAACGACCATTGTGCGCTTCGGCGGATTGATCGGCGGCAACCGGCATCCCGTCAAGTTCCTGTCGGGCAAAACCGACCTGGAAAATCCCGACGCGCCCGTCAATCTGATCCATCTGCACGATTGCATCGGCATCATCCTGAAAATTATCGAGACCGAAACCTGGGGCGAAACGTTCAATGCCGCTTCGCCTTACCATCCGACGCGTGAAGATTATTACACGCAAAAAGCCGCCGAGTTCGATTTGATTGCGCCAAGATTCAACCATTCTGCAGCTTCTTCGGGTAAAACCATCGATTCGTCAAAATTGCAGCAAATGCTCGGTTACACATTTCAATTCCGCGATTTATAAAGTATCTTTGTCGTCCAATTGGTTCCCATGAGCAACAAAGAAACAGCCGTCAAAGCCACTTACCTGAGTATTCTGGGCAATATCGGATTGGCGTTGTGCAAATTCGTCGCGGGTTATTTTGGCAATTCGTATGCGCTGATTGCCGATGCGATCGAATCGACGGCCGATGTCTTTTCATCGGTTTTGGTGCTGTTCGGACTCAAATATTCGTCCCGCCCGGCCGACGAAAACCATCCGTACGGACACGGGAAAGCCGAAGCTTTGGTCACTTTTGCCGTTGTTGGGTTTCTCGTGATTTCTGCCACGGTGATCGCTTACGAAAGCATCGAACACATCCGAACGCCGCACAAAATCCCAGCAAAATGGACGCTCATTGTGCTCGGCGTCATCGTCATCATCAAGGAAATTTTCTACCGCATCGTTTCCAAGAAAAGCGTGGAGACCAACAGTTCTTCGCTCAAGGCAGATGCGTGGCACCACCGCAGCGATGCGATTACCTCGGCATTGGCGTTTGTCGGGATTTCGATTGCGATCTTTATGGGCCCGGGTTACGAAACCGCAGACGATTGGGCAGCCTTGCTCGCGTCGGGGATCATCGTTTACAATTCGTGGCTCATTTTCCGTCCGGCGCTTGGTGAAATCCTCGACGAACATTTATACGACGATTTGATCGTACAGATGCGCCAGATTGCGACGACGGTCGAAGGCGTGATCGATACCGAAAAATGCCACGTACGCAAAACCGGCATGACTTATTTTGTCGATTTGCATTTGACGGTCGACGGCAAGATCTCGGTCTCGGAAGGACACGAGATCGCACACCGGCTCAAGGACACGTTGCAGCAGCACATTCCCGAAATCGCCGACGTGTTGATCCACATCGAACCCGACGATTTGTAGTTGTTTCGGTTGCGTGAGCGATGGCAGCAAGGTGCCGCGCACCGCGAACAGCGCGACGGCGGCGATCAATTTCCTTTGATAAAAAATCCTGGACCGCCGGCACGCCCAAAAAAATAGTATGTTTGTCAAACTTTCCGTTACATTTGACAATCAAACATTTACTATGAAAAAAACCTACTTTCTTTTGGCGCTGGTATTTTCTGTTCCTATGCTTGCGCAGGCACCCGACATCCTTTGGCAAAAATCGATAGGCGGCACGGCCACCGAAATGGTGTATGCTTTGGTTGCCACTGATGACGGTGGCTGTGTTACGGCTGGATGGAGCAACTCCAATACTGGCTTATTTATTGGAAATCACGGCGGCTACGATGTGGTCATCGTCAAGTTCGACAGTGATGGCGACATCGAATGGCAGAAATTGTACGGCGGTTCGGGCAACGACACGGCAAAAGACATCAAGAAAACGGCCGATGGCGGTTACATCGTTGTGGGCAGTTCCAACTCAAGCGATGGCGATGCTACCGGAAATCACGGCGACAACGATTATTGGATAATTAAGTTGGCTGCGACGGGTGATGTGCAATGGCAGAAATCGATTGGCGGTTCGCAGGACGACAGGGCTTCGCGCATCATTCAAACTGGTGATGGCGGCTATCTCGTTTCCGGTGAAAGCTATTCAACCGATGGCGACCGATTGCCGTTGCTGCCTGGAATTCGGAACCGGTGGATTGTAAAATTGACTGCTGCGGGAGTGATTTCCTGGCACACCTCGTTTTGGGCCAATACCGGCAACGGGATGGTAGAATTGGCGCAGCAACCCAATGGCAATTTTGCCGTTGGTTATGTATCCAGCCAACCGATTGGGGTTTTGGTAGGCGGTACGGAAACGTATTACAACAACGCCTTCATCAAGCTATTCGACGCTGCCGGAAATGAACTGTGGAGCAAAAACTATGGTGGTTCGTACCAGGATAATCTCGAATCGATGGCACCCACGACCGATGGCGGTTACATCGTGGCCGGACATTCTTTATCGAATGACCTGCAGGTGAGCGGCCATCATGGTATGGCAGGAGCAGACGGTGCATCAGACATGTGGGTGTTCAGGATCGATGCGCTCGGCAATCTCGTGTGGCAGAAAAGTTTGGGCGGGACGTACACCGAAACCGCGCAAGGCATTGCACAGACTGCAGACGGCGGTTATATTGTTTGCGGCCATACTGCTTCGTCGAACAATGGCGACGTTTCGGGAAACCACAGCCTTTTTTACTCTGATATTTGGGTCGTCAGGCTCAGCTCATCGGGCAATCTGCTGTGGCAGAAATGCCTTGGCGGAACCGATTCTGAATTCGGATTCGCTGTCGCACAAGCGTCGGACGGCGGCTTTTTTGCCTCGGGCTGGACCGTTTCTACCGATGGAGATGTCACGCAAAGCAACGGCGGTTACGACGGCTGGGTCGTGAAATTGGGCACCGACGGGCTTTTCTCGGTCGCCGAAAACGAATTTCCAACAGTCGCCATCGTGCCGAATCCCGTCCACGATCGATTTTCCATCAGGAATATCGGAAACGCGGCGGTTTCGATCATCGATGCAACCGGGAAAGTGGTGCAAACAGCCACCCATACCGGAGTGCCGATTGACATCCAAGGGTTGCAATCTGGATTTTATCTGATCCGGATCGACACCAACGAAGGCAGTCAGGTGGCCAAAATCTTGAAATACTAAACCTTACCAGATTTTTACGCGCTTCGAAGGCTCGAGATACATCCCGTCGCCGGGCTTGATCTTGAACGCCTCATAAAACGCGTCGACATTCTGCAAAGGCACATAGCCGCGGAACATGCCGGGTGAATGCGGATCGGTCTTGACCTGGCTTTTGATCGCTTCGTCACGCATCTTGGTGCGCCACATCGTTGCCCAGGAAATGAAGAAACGCTGCTGTGGCGTATATCCGTCGATCAATCCCGGATTGCCGTTTTCCTTGAGGTACAATTGGAGTCCGTCGTAGGCGGCATTCACGCCACCCAGATCGCCGATGTTTTCACCGAGCGTAAATTTGCCGTCGACAAAAATGCCCGGCAACGGTTGCAGCGCGCTGTATTGATCGGCCAGGGCGCCTGTGAGCGCGGTAAATTGTTTGAGGTCTTCTTCAGTCCACCAGTCGGACAGATTGCCTTCGGCATTGTAACGCGAGCCCGAATCGTCGAATCCGTGCGAAATCTCGTGCCCGATGACCCCTCCTATCGCGCCATAATTGATCGCCTCGTCGGCCTGGTAATTGTAATACGGCGGCTGCAATATGGCGGCCGGGAATACGATTTCATTGAACGACGAATTGTAATAGGCGTTGACGGTTTGCGGCGACATGTACCATCGGTCTTTATCGACGGGTTTGGGTAGGTCTTTCAATTGCTGGTCAGAGCGCCATTTGTAGACATCGCGCATGTTTTCATAGAGACTCCCGCCTTCTGCCGCATTTTTTATCGTAAGTGCCGAATAATCTTTCCACTTGTCGGGATACCCGATCTTGATGCGCGACTTATGGATTTTTTCGATTGCGCTTTTCTTGGTTTCGGGCGACATCCAGGTCAGGTTGCTGATGCGGATTTCGTAAGCGCGGAATACATTTTTGATCATCGCTTCGGCTTTGGCTTTGGCTTCTGCGGGGAATTTCTTCTCGACATACAATTTGCCGAGCGCCTCGCCTACATTTCCGTTGACCGATTGCAGCGCACGTTCTTCACGCGGCCGTTGCTTGAGTGCGCCGGTCAGGGTTTTGCCGTAAAATTCCCAATTCGCATTTTCGATATCGGTCGACAATTGCGAAGACACGCCATTGAGCACCGTCCAGCGCAGGTAGGCTTTCCAGGAATCGACCTGATTGTCTTTGAAAATCTGTTCCAATGCGGCCATGTATCTGGGCTGGTTGACGATCACCGAATCGAGTTTGGCAATCCCGTTTCCGGCAAAATATGCCGGCCAGTTCAGCGACGGGACCAATTTTTGCAATTCGGCAACCGACATCGGGTTGTAGGTATTTCTGCTGTCGCGGCGTTCCACACGGGTCAGGCTGGCGGTGGCCATCGCGGTTTCCAGCGCCAGGATCTTATAGGCATTGGCTTGGGCCTGGGTTGGATTTTCGCCAAGTTTCTGCAGCATTTTCCCTACGTGCAATACATATTTTTCGCGTTTTTCCTTTGAATCTTTTTCATCGGAAACGTAGTAGTCGCGGTCGGGCAAACCGAGCTTTCCGGTCCCGATTTCGACCACATAACGGTTGCTGTTCTTTTCATCGGCGCCTATGCTGAAGCCAAAGAAACCAACGCCTCCGTAGGGTTCTTCTTCGGTCAACAGCTTTTGCAGGTCGCTGACATTCTTGACCGCATCGATCTTGGCGAGTTTGGATTGGAGCGGCGCAATGCCTTTTTTGTTGCGCGCCACGGTATCCATGATCGATTGGTACAGGTTGACGGCCTTGCCCTGGTCAGTGTTCGATTTGTATTTTGGATTTTTGGCGGCTTCCTTGAGGATCGCCAGCACGTCGCGGTCGGTTTTTTGCCGCAGCTCGTCGGCGCTGCCCCAACGTGTCCGATCGGCAGGGATTGCCGTCTTATCGAGCCAGTTTCCGTTTGCGAAACGGTAAAAATCCTGGGCTGGGTTGGTTTTCAAATCCATGTTGGAAACATCGATTCCCGGTTCTTTTTTGTTGTTTTGCGCGTTTATTTTCGCGGTTCCGAGTACAGCCGGAAGGGCAAAAAGCAACGGGATGTGCCACAGTTTATTCATGGTTGTTGCGTTAGGTTACCTTACAAAAATATTGATTTGGATTGTATTTTCTGATAATTTCTTGAGGTCAATAACATTGTGTTAATTTGGATGGCGAACGCCTGCATTTTTGTATTTTTGCGGGCAAATTCAACCCATGCTCGGCTTCTTCAAAAAATACCGGATTTTCTTTATCGTAATGGCGGTACTTTCGGTGATTGTCATTTCGCTTTTTTATACGGCGCTCAAGCCAAAGAAAACACTCAAGGTCTACAATCCGTCGGATGTGAATCCAGAACTCGTCGACAGCACCATTCAATACATCAGCAAATACCATACGATCGCCGACTTTTCATTCACCAACCAAAACGGCAAAACCGTCACGCAAAAAGAGTACGAGGGCAAGATTTATGTCGCCGATTTTTTCTTTACGACGTGTGGCTCGATCTGCCCCAAAATGACAACGAACCTCGAAGAAGTGCAGAAAGCGATCGCCAAAAATCCAAAAGTAATGTTGCTGTCGCACACCGTGACGCCTGAAATCGACAGCGTTCCCGTGCTCAAAGCCTACGCGGTCAAGCACCACGTCAACGACCAAAAGTGGAATCTCGTGACGGGCGACAAAAAAGACATCTACAAAATGGCGCGCCAATCGTATCTGGCTGTCAAGCTAGGCAAACCCGAGGAATTGTACGACATGGTGCACACCGAAAACTTTGTGCTCGTCGATACCAAACGGCGCGTACGCGGATTTTACGACGGTACGAACCCTGAAGAAATCAAACGCCTGATTGCCGATATCAATTGGCTTTCCTCCCAAACGGATTGAAAAACGAAGACAAGAGATAAGCGGCACTCCTTTTCCCTGTTCCTTAATCTCTTTTCCCTATTTTTATCCTATTTTTGCAATGTTAATTCAATCTAAATAAGATTTGCGAACCACGATCCATTCCCTCAAAAAAGGACAGCGCGCCATCATCCGCGAATTCGACATCGACGTCGTTCCGCTCAAATTGCTCGAAATGGGCTGCCTGCCCGGAAATGAAGTGCAGTTGCTGCAAATCGCTCCGTTCGGCGATCCGCTGTACCTGGAAATCAACGGTTCGCATCTGGCCATCCGCGTCGAAACGGCCAGGGAAATTGAAGTCGACCTCCTAAATCCGCCGTTGTAATGAGTAGCGAAAACATCAACGTTGCGCTGATCGGCAACCCCAACACGGGCAAGACATCCGTTTTCAACCACCTCACCGGACTCAACCAGCAGGTTGGGAATTACCCCGGAATCACGGTCGAGAAGAAAATCGGTTTCTCCAAATTGCCTTATAACATCAAGGCGAACATTCTCGATTTGCCCGGAACATATAGCTTGAATGCGAGCTCGATCGATGAAAATGTCGTCATCGAATTGCTGCTCAACAAGAACGACAAATTGTATCCCGATGTGGCCTTGGTGGTCACCGACGTCGAAAACCTCAAGCGAAACCTGCTTCTTTTTACCCAAATCAAAGACCTCGAAATCCCGACGATATTGGTCATCAACATGGCCGATCGCATGGAATACAAAGGCATCACGCTCGACATTCCGTATCTCGAGGAACAGCTCAACACCAAAATCGCGCTGATTTCCTCCCGCAAGGGAACCGGGATCGAAGCGCTCAAAAACCTCATCGTTTCGTACAAATCGATTTCGACCAAGCCGTGTCTCGACGCGTCGTCGATCGACCCTGAATATTTCAACAAATTGCGCCATGCGTATCCGAGCCAATCGGTTTATAAGTTGTGGCTCGTGATCTGCCAGGATGTGAATTTCGGGCATCTGGAACGCCATGAGATCCAGAATTCGTTCACCAAATCGCATTCGGAACTCAAGCGGCTGCAGCAAAAGGAAACGATCAAACGCTACCAATTCATTAACGATGTGCTCAAAATCGGGCAAACGATCGACACCGCTGTGGCCAAGGATTTCCGCAGCAAACTCGACCGCGTGCTCACACACAGGGTTTGGGGTTATGTGATTTTCTTCGCGGTCTTGTTCCTGATTTTCCAGTCGATTTTTGACTGGTCGAGTTACCCGATGGATTTCATCGATGCGACTTTCGCGAATCTGAGCGCGTACACCTCAAACCATTTACCGCCCGGAATGCTGACCGATTTGTTGTCGCAAGGCATCATCCCGGGAATCGGCGGGATTGTGATTTTTATTCCGCAGATCGCGTTCCTGTTCCTGTTCATCTCGATCCTCGAAGAAAGCGGTTACATGAGCCGCGTCGTATTTTTGATGGACAAGATCATGCGCCGTTTCGGCCTCAGCGGAAAAAGCGTCGTGCCGCTCATTTCGGGGACGGCCTGTGCGATTCCGGCGATTATGGCCACGCGCAATATTGAGAATTGGAAAGAACGCCTGATTACGATTTTGGTCACGCCGTTTACGACTTGTTCGGCAAGGCTTCCGGTGTATGCGATCATCATTGCTTTGGTAATTCCCGATCAGCGCGTATTGGGCATATTGAATTTACAGGGGTTGACGTTGATGCTGTTGTATCTGCTCGGATTTCTGGCCGCGATCTTTTCGGCCTACGTGCTCAACAAAATCCTGAAAATCAAAGGCAAGACGTTCTTCGTCGTGGAAATGCCGAATTACAAATTGCCATTGTTCAAAAATGTCGCGATCAATGTAATCGAAAAAACGAAGGCGTTCGTATACGGCGCCGGGAAAATCATCCTCGCCATTTCGATCATCCTGTGGTTCCTGGCGTCTTACGGACCTGGAAAAAATTTCAACGAAGCCCAAGCGATCGTCATCGAAAAATCACACCATAAAAACTATACGGAAGCCGAACTCGAAACCGCCGTCGCATCGCACAAGCTCGAGAATTCCTACATCGGACTCATGGGCAAATCGATCGAACCCGTTATCGCGCCGCTCGGTTACGACTGGAAAATCGGCATTGCGATCATCAGTTCGTTTGCCGCAAGGGAAGTGTTCGTCGGGACTTTGGCCACGATTTACAGCGTCGGCGACACCGAAAATGAAGAACCGATCAAGAACAAGATGGCCGCAGAAATCCATCCGCAAACGGGCCGGAAAGTCTTCAATTTCGCCTCCGGAATTTCACTTTTGCTGTTTTATGCGTTTGCGATGCAGTGTGCCAGTACGCTTGCCATCACCAAAAAAGAAACGAATTCGTGGAAATGGCCGCTCGCGCAACTCATTTTCATGAGCGCCGTCGCGTATGTCGCCGCGTTGGTCGCGTATCAATTTTTGAAATGATGGGGAAGTTTGTTGGTGTAATTCTATTGTTTACTGCTACCGTTTCCGCGCAAAGCAAAATCGGGCAGTCGAAAAAAGAATTGACTTCTGATCAGGCTGCCCCGAGGCAAACCGAAAAAAATACGATTGCGCAAGAGCCGCACGAAGCCGATCCGTTCTGGGTGGAAACGATTTTCGATTTTACGATCGGGCCCGTGATTTGGCTCACCGTTGGCGATTACGGAAACGAATACCATTTGAAACATTTCCTCACGCCGTATCCGTTGTACAATGGCCAATCGGGGAATTACGAAGGCTACGATACGGTCCAGAAGAAGAAAATCCGGTTTGATGCGGACGATACGTTTTTGTACAGCGGCAACCGTTTGTACGGCAACCATCTCAAGATAAAATTCCGCCCGACCTACATTTTTTCGCTTCAGGCCGATTTGTTCCAACTGTACGAATCGAATGCTTTCGACCATACACACCAACAATTGTCCGTGTATTATCTCGGTTTCTGTTACGACCGTTTGCGGTTTGAGAAGTTCAATCTGGGTTGGAGTCTGGGCGCATCATATGTAGGAAGCGGCATCAACAAAGCCGGATTCACCCTCGGTTTGTCTGCCGATTATTTTGTGGCCAAACATTTCAGCGTGTCGGCGTCGGCCAAAAGCAGCATGGTGAACCACCAACCCGTGAATACATTTGACGTGAACGGCAAATTCCACCGCAAAAATTACTATCTTTCATTGGGTTACCAGCGTCTCAAGATCGGGTCGCCCAGTTACAATTTCGTCGCAGTTGGCGGCGGCATTTCTTTTTAATATGGTACAGGAAATCATCGCTTATGCATTGCTCGGAATCGCCATTTTCTTTTTGGTGAAGAAGTATTTTTTCAAATCTAAGAAAAATAAAAATTGCGGCAACGGCGACTGCGGCTGCAGTTAAACCAGTTTGACAAACAGGTTTCCGGCGATTTTATGCGAAATTGTGATTTCCTTTTGGCCCACTTTGATGCGCAGCGACAAATCGAAACTTTCCTTGGTCAATACCTCAATTTTCGATCCGAGCGCAATTTCCTGCTTGTCCAGGTATTTGAGGAATTCAGACGAAGTGTCCTTGACGCCTACGCAAATGCCACTCTGCTGTTCGGCCAGATCACTGAGCAATTGCTTTTCAATCTTGACCATGCGGCCGTGGACATCCGGGATCGGGTCGCCGTGCGGATCTTCGGTCGGGTTGCCCAGAAAATCATCTAGCCTGTTGACGAGCTTGTCCGATTGGATGTGTTCGAGCTGTTCGGCGATGTCGTGCACCTCATCCCACGGGAAATCGAGTTTCTCGACGAGGAAAACTTCCCACAGGCGGTGCTTGCGCACGATCATTTTGGCAGCTAAAAGTCCGTCCGGAGTCAGCGAAACGCCCTGGTATTTTTTGTAGTGGATCAGGTTTTTGTCGGCCAGCTTCTTGAGCATGTCGGTCACTGACGATGCCTTGGTTTCCATTTTTTCTGCAATGGCATTGGTGCTCACTTCGGTGTCGAACAAAGTCGTGAGGTGGTAGATCGTCTTGAGGTAATTTTCTTCTGAAAAGGTCATCAGAGTTATGGGTTATAAATTATGAGTTGTAAGTTGGGCGTTGCCTTTCACGCCGGCCGACGCACCTGCTGGCTACTCGCTAAAACAGTCCACTGGACTGTTTCTTTACGCTCGGCCCTGGCCGGGCTATCCGTTGCAATCTTTTGCACGCCGCTGCGCTTTGTGCAAAAGGATTTTCACTGCTATCCCTAACGCAATATCTCGTGCAAATTTAGTTCTTCACAATAAACAACGGGATTTTAATTTTATGACGCACCTTATCGACCGTCGTGCCAAAAACGAGATCCTTGAACCCGGTGTGGCCGTGCGTGCCCATGACGAGTACGTCGAAATCGCCTTCGTTGATGATTTTCGGGATGATTTTGGCCGGTTCGCCAAAGCCCAGTTTGGTGTCGACCTTGTAGCCTTTGCCGGTCAGCATCTCGAAATAATCGTGCAGCAATTTCTCATCCACGCTCGTTTCGTGGTCGACGATCTTATCGCCATACATCATCGCCCCGACGGTTTCGACAACGTGGATCAGCACATAATTGGCGTCCATGCCGCCCAATGCAAAAGCGTTGTTGAGCGCGGCTTCATCGGCCGACGAAAAGTCGACCGAAACGGCAATCTTCTTCTTCTCATACGTTCCCTGACGGCTCCATTTGAGCGTGAGGTTGTGCGGCGAATGGTTGTCGATCCTTTTCTTGGGTTTGGTGAAAAACGGATTGAACACGATGTACAGCAATAAAATGAGGAATCCGACGGCGAGCGGAACGACGGTGAGCCACAATACAATCGGGTTTTCCGACGCTTCGAGCCACCCGGTAATTTCGTCGAAAACCAATTTGGCATTGAGCGAAACGATGATCGTGGCGATGATCCATGCCGCGATCTTGGTCCACATCCCGATGTGGAAACCGTTCATCTTGTTCTTGTCGCTGACGTAATGGATCAGTGGAATGATCGCAAAGCCAAGCTGCAAGCTCAGCACGACCTGGCTGAAAATCAGCATTTTCCCCGTGACACTTTCGCCAAAAACCGAAATCACGATCACGGCCGGGACGATCGCAATCAGGCGCGTGATGATGCGCCTGATCCACGGCTGGATGCGCAAGTTGATGTAACCTTCCATGATGATTTGTCCGGCGAGGGTTCCCGTCACGGTCGAACTTTGTCCGGCGGCGATCAGTGCGACCGCGAAAAGAATCGGTGCCCATTTGGTTCCGAGCATCGGTTCGAGAAAGCGGTGCGCATCCTGGATTTCGGCCACATGGAACATCCCGTTTTTATAGAAAGTCGCCGCGGCCAGAATCAAAATCGCGGCGTTGACAAAAAAGGCAAGGTTGAGCGCAATCGTCGAATCGATCAGGTTGTATTTGATCGCCTGCTTGATTCCGGCTTTGCTGCGGTCGAATTTGCGTGTTTGCACGAGTGACGAATGCAGGTATAAATTGTGCGGCATCACGGTCGCGCCGATGATCCCGATGGCGATGTACAATGCGGCTTCGCTCGGCAACGACGGCATCAATCCGGCGAGGACTTTGGGCAGTTCGGGTTCGGCGAAAATCATTTCGAAGATGAATGAAAACCCGATGATCGCGACGAGCGCGATGATGAACGCTTCCATTTTCCGTATGCCTTTGTTGATCAGGAACAACAAAAGGAAGGTGTCGAGTACGGTAATGATTACGCCATTGATCAGTGAAATATCGAATAATAAGTTGAGCCCGATGGCCATCCCGAGCACTTCGGCCAGGTCGCACGCGGCAATCGCAATTTCGGCCAAAAAGTACAAGATGTAGTTGATGAATTTGGGATACGTATCGCGCGAGGCCTGCGCCAAATCGAGCCTCGAGACGATCCCGAGGCGCGCACTGAGACTTTGCAAAAGCAGCGCCATGATGTTGCTCATGAGCAAAACCCACAAAAGTGCGTATCCGAACTGGCTTCCGCCGGCGATGTCGGTGGCCCAGTTTCCGGGATCCATGTAGCCGACGCTGATCAGGTAAGCCGGCCCGAAAAATGCGAGGATTTTTCTGAAAGCAGAGGTTTTATTTTCGGTGGAAACCGATTCGTTGACTTCTTCGAGTGATTTTCCTTTCATGGCAAATGGTTAATTTGGAAGCAAATATAAATAAATTTTTATTTGTTTAATAATTTTTTTAGTTTTGTCTAAAAATATTTTGATATGAATCTTATCCGATTGACCGCCTTACTCTTATTGTTGAATTTCTCGAATGCATTCGCCCAGGAAATTACCGCAACCGAACCAATCGCCACCGACCGGCCCGACCAAACCGAAACGCCCGAAATCGTCCCGAAAGGCATGTTCCAAATGGAAAACGGCTTCAGTTTTGAAAAAGCCGGAAAGGATTCTGAGAATTTTGTCGTTCCGTCGTCGTTGCTCAAATATGGCTTCAACGGCAGGTTTGAATTCCGCCTGATTGCCGAATGGGTAATCGATGAAACCGGGGGCACTAAAATTTCGGGGCTCAACCCAATCCTCGTCGGATTCAAGGTCGCAGTTTGTGACGAAAAAGGAATATTGCCCAAAACGTCATTGATCGGACATTTATCGATTCCCGATGTCGCCTCAAGCGATTTCAAGACCACCTATTATGCGCCCGAATTCCGCTTCACGATGCAACACACCCTATCCGACAAGATCAACCTCGGCTACAACCTCGGCGCCGAATGGGACGGCGAATCGCCCGAGCCGACCTTCATTTACACGCTCACTTCGGGATTCGAACTGTCTGAAAAAGCGGGCTGCTTCATCGAAGTCTACGGTTTCGCGCCGCAAAAAGACAAAGCCGATCACCGTGTCGACGGCGGATTGACGTATTTGCTTTCAAACAACATGATGATCGACGCTTCGGGCGGTTTCGGACTCACCGAAAATGCGCCAGATTATTTTGCAGCGGTCGGTTTTTCGTTCCGGTTGTAACCGTGCGAAGCCAATCAAACTATAACAAATCTTTATCAATTGTCGAAAATCACATGCCTAAAAACTTCGTACCTTTGGCGCGTAACTTTAACTTTTAATTAAAAGATTATGTATCCAGAAGAAATGGTAAGCCCAATGCGCGCTGAATTGTCAGAAGCGGGTTTTGAAGAATTATATAGCGCCGGTGCAGTAGAAAATGCACTTTCGAAAGAAGGAACGACTTTGGTCGTTGTCAATTCGGTTTGCGGATGCGCCGCCAGGAACGCGCGTCCGGGTGTCACACAAAGCATCACCGGACTCAAAAAACCAGACCATCTCGTGACGGTTTTCGCCGGAGTCGACAAAGAAGCCGTAGATGCCGCACGTGAAAAAATGTTCCCGTTCCCGCCATCATCACCGAGCATCGCATTGTTCAAGAACGGCGAATTGGTGCACATGCTCGAACGCCACCACATCGAAGGCCGCCCGGCTGAGATGATCGCAGAGAATTTGAAGGACGCTTACGGAGAGTTCTGCTAAGAAATAGATTACAGTTTTTTGGAAACCACGTTTAGGCGTGGTTTTTTTATTGGGAGCTGTTTCCTGTTGTCCGCTGTATCTTTTGCTTCGTAAACTCCGCAAAAGGATGCCGCTTCCATCAGGGCTAGGGCATCGGCGTTCCCATTTGTCATTTCGACAGTAGAGGATCTCACGCAAGGCGCAACAATAGGAGATTTGCTTCGCCAGTTCGCTGCTCGGGTCATTCGTCGAAATGACAAAACCAACGAGTTGAGGTGAACTTTTCTGTTATCTTTGCACCAAAATTCTCCTACTTAATCTGTTTATAGCATGCAACTGTACAACACGTTAAGCATTTGAAATTAAAAGGAGGAAGCCCGGTGGGCTTCAGGTATTCTCAACATGATTGAAAGAAGTCGAACATCAATTAGCGATTAACGCATTTTAATCGGATAGCCGGTGCAGCCAAAAGCCTGGCCGAAGGCAACACCTACAAAAAAACTTTGCAATTCTGCAACTTTGCAACTACTTTTGCAGCTCTTAACTTAATCTGTTTATAGCATGCAACTGTACAACACGTTAAGCGCAGAAGAAAGGGCGCGTCTCATCGACGACGCCGGAAAGCAACGCCTCACGCTGTCTTTCTATGCTTATGCGCGAATCGAAAATCCCATCCAATTCAGGAACGAACTATTTTTGGCATGGAATCCCTTGGAAGTCCTGGGCCGGATCTACGTCGCACAAGAAGGCATCAACGCCCAATTGTCATTGCCCGCCGATCATTTCTATGCATTCAAGGACACGATCGACCCATACGATTTCATGAAAGGCATCCGCCTCAATGTGGCCGTTGAACACGACGACCATTCGTTCTTGAAACTCACGATCAAAGTCAGGGATAAAATCGTAGCCGACGGTTTGAGCGACGATTCGTTCGATCCATTGAACATCGGAATACACTTGAAAGCGAAAGAATTCAACGAATTGCTCGAAGATCCGAACACGATAGTCGTCGACATGCGCAACCATTACGAAAGCGAGATCGGGCATTTCACCAACGCGATCAAACCCGATGTAGACACGTTCCGCGAAAGCTTGCCGATCATCGAAGAACAATTGTCCGAACACAAACAGGATAAAAAACTGCTGATGTATTGCACGGGCGGCATCCGCTGCGAAAAAGCGAGCGCCTATTTCAAGCACAAAGGCTTTGAAAATGTATACCAGCTCGAAGGCGGCATCATCGAATACACGCGCCAGGTCAAGGCCGAAGGTTTGGAAAGCAAATTCATCGGCAAGAATTTCGTGTTCGACCACCGCCTCGGCGAAAGAATCACCGACGACATCGTCTCGAATTGCCACCAATGCGGCAAACCGTGCGACAACCATACGAATTGCGCCAATGAGGCGTGCCATCTGCTGTTCATCCAATGCGACGAATGTGCGGCGGCGATGGAAGGCTGCTGTTCGACAGCCTGCGCAGACGTGATTCACCTGACCGAAGAAGAGCAGAAAGCGATAAGGCGCGGACTCAAAAACGGCAACATGATTTTCAAGAAAGGAAAGTCGGGGGTGCTGACGTTTAAGAATACGGCTTCGGGAATCACCGGAACCGCACCGACAACTTTGGAAAAAAGAGCCAAAACACACGAGCCAAAAATCAGGAAAACGCTGATCGGCAAAGGCATCCACTTTTTCCCGAAAGCGTCGATCGGGCAATTTTACATCGAATCGGGCGAACTCCGAACCGGCGATAAAATCCTGATTGCCGGCCCGACGACAGGCGAGCAGCAAATGACAATCGGCGATATGTTTGTCAATGACGCGCCTGCAGAAATTGCTGTTGCGGGGAATACCGTTTCGTTCAAGTTGGCGTTTCGCGTTCGATTATCGGATAAATTGTATTTGATCGATTGACCCTAGCCCGGATGGAAGCGGCATCCTTTTGCGGCCGCAGCGTCAGCGGAGGCCGTAAAAGGATGCCTCACAAGCGAATTATTTATTTTTTGGTGTTCGGCCTGTTCGCTTCGCTCGAGTTAGTGTACAGCCGGATAAAGCTCCTGAAAAAACAAACCGGTCGCATCGTTTGAAGCCGGTTTTTTTGTGTAAAAAAGTTAGAAAAAATGCTATCTTTACGCACGAATCATTTACGAACTTAAGCTGCGTTTGCGCGGCACGACATATAAATTATGGCATGTACAAGTTGCTCAACCTCAACCGGCGGTGCGCCAGGAGGTTGTAAGAACAATGGCACCTGTGGAACAGACAGCTGCAACAAACTCACCGTTTTCGACTGGCTGTCGAACATGACCTTGCCCAATGGCGAGGCGCCTTTCGACTGTGTCGAGGTGCGTTTCAAGAACGGCCGCAAGGAATTTTACCGCAATAGCGAAAAACTCACTTTAAGCATCGGCGACATTGTGGCGACCGAGGCTTCTCCGGGACACGACATCGGGATTGTTACCTTGACGGGTGAACTCGTCAAGATCCAGATGAAGAAAAAAGGCGCGAATCCGAACGCTGCCGATGTCGCGAAAATTTACCGCAAGGCATCGCAAAAAGACATCGACATCTGGTCGAATGCGCGCGACAAGGAAGAACCGATGAAAGTGCGCGCACGCGAACTCGCGATTTTCCAGAAACTCGAAATGAAGATTTCCGACATCGAATTTCAAGGCGACGGCTCGAAGGCGACGTTTTATTATACGGCCAATGACCGCATCGATTTCCGCATGCTGATCAAGGATTTTGCAAAGGAATTCAGCACAAGAATTGAAATGAAGCAAGTCGGTTTCCGTCAGGAAGCGGCGCGCTTGGGCGGAATCGGATCGTGTGGAAGGGAATTGTGTTGCTCGACCTGGCTAACCGATTTCCGCAGCGTCAATACTTCTGCGGCGCGTTACCAGCAATTGTCGTTGAACCCGCAGAAACTGGCCGGACAATGCGGCAAATTGAAGTGCTGCCTCAATTACGAGCTCGACACTTATATGGACGCGTTACAGGATTTCCCTGATTTCGACACCAAGTTGCAGACTGAGAAAGGAATGGCCGTTTGCCAGAAACAAGACATCTTCAAAGGCCTGATGTGGTTTGCCTATACCGACAATTATGCGAACTGGCACATGCTCAAAATCGAACAGGTGCGCGAAATAATCGCCGAAAATAAACAGAAAAACAAAGTTTCTTCGTTAGAAGATTTTGCCTTTGAAGTGGAAGTCGAACCGGTTCAGACGTTCAGCAACGCGATGGGCCAGGAAAGCCTGACGCGTTTCGACCAGCCGAAGAAAAAGAAAAGCCGCAACAAAAACCGCAAGCAAACGACCGAAGCCCGTGATGGCGGAAACCGTGGCGGCGAACGTACGGAAACCACCCGAACGCCAGGCGAACGCAGCGAAGCCACCCGAGGCAAGGCCGAACTGGGCGCAGCCAAACCAGGCAACCGTCCGAACGACAGGAACCGCGGGCCAAGACCGGGCGGTCAGGGCGGCGAACGCAAGCCAGCCGAAGCCAGACAACCCAATTCACCCGAGGCACAGCCGAACAGGGCGAAGCCGAACCAAAACCAACGCGGTGAGAATAAGCCACGCCCGGAAGGCGAACGCGCACCAAGACCGGAAGGACAGGCTGGCGGCGAAAGGACCGAAGGCAGATCCAATTCAAACCGAAATAAAAACCGAAGAAAAGGAAACAATCCGAACAACCCGAATAAAAACAATGATCCTAAAAGCTAGCATCCTTTTTTTGGCCTTCCTGTCGCTCGTGTCGTGCGACAAGAAAAGGGTTTTTGACGAATACAAATCGGTTGGGAAATCGTGGCATAAAGACAGCATCGTGAGTTTTGATCTGCCCAAGATCGACACGACCAAAAACTATAATTTGTTCCTCAACATCCGGGACAACGACAATTATCCGTTCAACAATCTGTTCGTGATCGTTTCGATGGAACATCCGGGCGGACTCACCGAAGTCGACACGCTCGAATACCAGATGGCCGCAGCCGACGGCACTTTGCTCGGCGACGGATTTACCGATGTCAAGGAAAGCAAATTGTACTACAAACAAGGAGTGAAATTCAAATCCGGGGCCTACAAGGTACACATCCGACAGGCGGCGCGCCAAACCGGAAAAGTGGCCGGCGTCGAAAGGCTCGACGGCATTACCGAAGTGGGATTCCGAATTGAAAAATTAGATTAATATGGCCAAACCAAAATCACCCGTCGATAAGGACATCCAATATTACAAAGTGAAATTCTGGCACATTTTCCTTTACGGAATGGGCGCGGTTTTCCTGTTTTTTATCCTCGCCTCGTGGGGCGTTTTCGGATCGATGCCTTCGTTTGAAGACCTTGAGAATCCCGATTCGAACCTGGCGACCGAAATCATTTCCGCCGACGGCGTGACGATCGGGAAATTCTACAACGAAAACCGAACGATGGTCAAATATTCGGATTTGCCGAAACACCTCGTCGATGCGCTGATCGCCACCGAGGACGAACGTTTCTACGACCACTCGGGAATCGACGGCCGCGGTACGATGCGTGCGGCCTTGAGCCTTGGAACCAGCGGCGGTGCAAGTACGCTCACGCAACAATTGGCCAAATTATTATTCCACGGTGAAGGTTCGAAATTCATCCTGTTCCGCCTTGTGCAAAAAGCCAAGGAATGGATCATCGCCATCCGCCTCGAGCGCCAATACACCAAGAATGAAATCATCGCGATGTACCTCAACAAGGCCGATTTTGTCAATACGGCGGTCGGCATCCGATCGGCGGCCAAGGTCTATTTCGGCAAGGAACCGCGCGACCTGACGATTGAGGAAAGTGCGATGCTCGTGGGGATGCTCAAGAACCCTTCGCTGTTCAACCCGATCCGACGCATCGAAAAAGTGACCGACAGAAGGAATACCGTCCTGGGACAAATGGTCAAGAACGGTTTCCTCGAGCCAGCGGCCAAAGAGGCGCTTGCGAAAAAACCGATCGAATTGCACTTCCATCCGGAAAGCCACAAGGAAGGATTGGCGACTTATTTCCGCGAATACCTGCGCGATTTCATGGGCAAATGGGTCAAGGAAAATAAAAAAGCCGACGGATCTGAATACGACATCTACAAAGACGGGCTCAAGATTTACGTGACGCTCGATTCGCGCATGCAGCAATACGCCGAAGAAGCGGTCTATCAACATTTGGAAAATCTCCAAAAGGAATTCGACAGCGAACAAAAAAACAACAAGAACCGCCCGTTCCTGCGACTCAACGACAAAGAAACCGAAAAACTGATGCGCGGTGCGATGAAAAGTTCCGACCGCTGGCGCGAAATGGAAGGCCAGGGCAAGGACGAAGCCGAAATCATCAAATCGTTCGGCGTCAAGACCAAGATGAAAATCTTTACGTGGAAAGGCGAACGCGATACCGTGATGACGCCCACCGATTCGATCCGTTATTACAAAGGGTTCCTGCAATCGGGCGTAATGGCGATGGAGCCTTCGACCGGACATGTCAAGGCTTGGGTTGGCGGCAACAATTACAAATATTTCCAATACGATCACGTGGGCCAGGGTGCGCGACAAGTGGGTTCGACATTCAAACCGTTCGTTTACGCGACCGCCATCGAGCAATTGAACATGTCGCCTTGCGATTCGATCATCGACTCGCCGTTCACGATCCCGAAAGGACGCCACCACGTGACCGAAACGTGGACACCGCAAAATTCAAACGGCGAATACCGCGGCATGGTGACCTTGAAAAAAGCATTGGCACTGTCGATCAACACGGTTTCGGCCAAACTGATCGACAAAACCGGACCCGAGGCCGTCGTTGAATTGACGCACAAACTCGGCGTCAAATCGGAAATTCCGGCGCAACCGTCGATCGCGCTCGGCGCGGTAGAAATTACGGTGCACGACATGGTTGCGGCTTACAGTACGTTTGCCAACGAAGGCGTCTACATGAAACCGCAATTCATTACCAGGATTGAAGATAAGAATGGCGTGATCATTTACGAACCTTCCGCCGAATCGCACGACGTGCTCAACAAAGACATCGCGTTTGCCGTGATCAAATTGCTCGAAGGCGTTACCGAAAGCGGCTCCGGAGCCAGACTTCGCACACAAGGCGGCGGCAACGGCTACAACCGCGTAACGGGTTATCCATACGTTTTCACGAATCCGATTGCCGGAAAAACCGGAACCACACAAAACCAGTCAGACGGTTGGTTTGTGGGCATGGTGCCGAATCTCGCTACGGGCGTTTGGGTAGGCTGCGAAGACCGGTCGGCGCGTTTCAAGGGAATCACTTACGGTCAGGGCGCGACTGCCGCGTTGCCGATCTGGGGAATTTTCATGAAGAAATGTTATGCCGATAAGGAACTCAATGTCTCCAAATCTGATTTCGAACGACCGAAAAACCTGTCGATAAAAGTGGATTGCTGGGTGCCCGTAAAAGACACGACCGATGCGGAATTCGAGCAGGATACGGATGAATTCGAATTGTAAAATTTGAAAAACAAACTGCAATTAGAAGAAAATGTTCCGTGCAGAGCACATGCGAATGACTGCGTTAGATTTGATATTAAGAGGAGGAAGCCCGGTGGGCTTCAGGTAAAAAACTTGAATTAAACAGAAAAAACGTTCCGAGCGGGAGCACATGCCGGCTTCCGCGTTAGGGATAGCAGCGAAATCCTTTTTTGCTAATTAAATGTTCCGGTTTTTGTTCGGACATCAAGCAAAAAAGATTGCAGCGGAAAGCCCGACGCGACGCAGGAAGCGGAACGCCCAACAAAATAATATGATCAACAAAAAAGTAAACTCCGTACAGGAAGCGCTGACCGGAATCGAAAGCGGGCAAACCATTATGCTCGGCGGTTTCGGACTTTGCGGCATTCCTGAAAACTCGATTGCCGAACTCGTGCGCAAGGATGTCAAGGATTTGACGTGCATTTCCAACAATGCGGGCGTCGATGATTTTGGCCTCGGACTGCTGCTGCAGAAGCGCCAGATCAAGAAAATGATTTCGTCGTATGTGGGCGAAAATGCCGAATTCGAACGCCAGATGCTGTCGGGCGAACTCGAAGTCGAACTCACGCCGCAAGGCACCCTGGCTGAAAAATGCCGTGCCGCGCAAGCCGGAATCCCTGCGTTTTTTACACCGGCCGGTTTCGGGACTGAAGTCGCCGAAGGCAAGGAATCGCGCGAATTCAACGGCAAGATGCACATTCTCGAACACGCCTACAAAGCCGATTTCGCGATTGTCAAAGCGTGGAAAGGCGACGAAGCCGGGAACCTGATTTTCAAGGGAACGGCGCGCAATTTCAACGCCCCGATGGCCGGAGCCGGTAAGATTACGATTGCTGAAGTCGAGGAATTGCTGCCGGTGGGGAGTTTGAACCCGAATGAAATCCACATTCCGGGGATTTTGGTGCAGCGTATTTTCAAGGGCGAGAAATTTGAGAAGCGCATCGAACAGCGTACCGTCAGAACCAAATCTTAATTTTTTACACCTTTTATGAGATTGAATTTACTCCGCTTATTTTTTATTACATTACTCATTACCGCCTGTAGTTCTGACGATGACAATGCAAACAATATAGCGATTGCCACGTGCGGCAGCGTGCATGCGTTGACCGTGACGCAAGACCAATCTGAATTGCATGTCGTACTTTCGATTTCAGGGACACCCGATCATTACGAGATTTCGGCGGAACCTTTTTCAGAGAGCGGCAACGATCCCAATTCGGGCGTAATTGTTTCGGCTAACGATGCGGATGCCGTTTTCACGCTCGGCGATTTCGATACTTATCCCGGAAATACGCTTAATTTTTACGCACGCGCCGTATGTGCCGACGGTACAAAAAGCGCTTGGTCTGCGCCCGTTACGCGAACCCTTTCGGATATTTGCGGCGTTCCGCAGAACCTTGCGATGCAGCCTTCGGGCAATGTGGTCGCGCCTGCGTATTATCTGTTCTGGCAGGAAGTTTCCTCGGCGAGCAATTACCAGATCGAATACGGATTCCATGGTTTTACGCGCGGCACGGGATTTTTAGAAGAAACGCCTTATCCGAATCTCGATGGGCTTTCCGTTTCCGAAGGTACGCAACTCGATTTTTATGTGCGTGCTTACTGTACCACGACGGCAAGCTGGGGCGATTGGAGTCCGGTTTTTACCTATACGTTTGTCACGGGTCAATACCAATGCAATGTGCCGACCAACATCACCTATACGACACAATACAGCGGCGGGCAACCCGTTGGCGCTGTTTTCCATTGGAACCCGAACGGCGATTCCAATTTTGAATACACGCTGGTGTCACAAGGCCAGGACCCCAATACGGGAACGATTTACAATGACACGCTGATCGGCTGGCCTGCTTTTGTAGGTTTGTCGGAATGGGGCGCTTATTCGTTCTGTGTTCGCGGCGTATGCCATGACGGCAACCGCACGGCATGGGCCATACTCAATTTCAGCATCTAACCCAACGATTATGCTTACAAAAGAAGACATCGCAAAACGCATCGCCAAAGAAGTCAAAGACGGCTATTACGTCAACCTCGGTATCGGGATCCCGACGCTTGTAGCCAATTACGTGCGCACGGATATTTCAGTCGAATTCCAAAGTGAGAATGGCGTACTCGGCATGGGCCCGTTTCCATTCGAAGGCGAAGAAGACGCCGACATCATCAACGCCGGAAAACAAACCATTACGGCTTTACCCGGCGCGAGTTTCTTCGATTCGGCGTTCAGTTTCGGCATGATCCGCAGCCAGCACGTCGACCTCACGATTTTGGGTGCTATGGAAGTGGCCGAAAACGGCGACATCGCCAACTGGAAAATCCCCGGAAAAATGGTCAAAGGCATGGGCGGCGCGATGGATCTGGTCGCATCGGCAGAAAACATCATCGTGGCCATGATGCACGTCAACAAAGCCGGCGAATCGAAAATCCTCAAAAGATGTACGCTTCCGCTGACCGGTGTGGGCTGTGTCAGGAAAGTCGTCACCGAACTGGCCGTTCTGGAAATTACGCCCAACGGTTTCAAACTGCTCGAACGTGCGCCCGGCGTTTCCGTCGAGCACATCATCGCGTCGACAGAAGCCGAATTGATTATGGAAGGTGACATTCCGGAGATGCAGATTGGTTGAGGTTCAAATCAGTAAAAAACAAAGGCGCTTCAGGGCGTCTTTTCTATTTTAGTAAAATTCCTATATATTTACGCAAAATCCAATCAAATGAAACAAACATTGCGCTTATTATTGGCATTATTTTCAACGGTCTTGTGGGCACAGGATCCGGTCGGAACTGATTCGGCGTTCGATTTCGATGCTGTGCAAAAATTGGATGCCACGTGGGAATCGCTTCCACACCCTTCAATAGTGCTTCCGGATGGCAAAATAGTATTGGGAATGAGTTATTACAACGGAATCTATTCTGGGGGTACTACGAGAATCAATCCCAACGGATCGCGCGACATGGATTACTCCATCACCGGACCCAACGACATGCACATCCGCAGTATGGCGCTTCAGGGTTCAGGCAAAATAATTCTCGGAGGCTCGTTTACCGAATACATGGATAACTTCAGCCAACCGTACAATCGCATCGGCAGGTACAACAGCGACGGGACCAAGGATGAGACTTTCCTGATCGGGTCAGGATTCAACCACATTGTGCGCAAGGTCATCGTTTTGCCCGACGACAAGATTTTGGTGTTCGGCTATTTTACAACCTATCAGGGCACGAGTGCCATGCGTATCGTAAAGTTAAATGCCGACGGAACGAGGGACAATACCTTTACGGTAGGTACCGGTTTTGACAATCTGGTCTACGATGCAGTCTTGCAGCCCGACGGAAAAATCGTAGCCGCCGGCCGCTTCTACTTGGTACAGGGTGCAGCGCACAGCAAAATCGTGCGGTTCAATGCCGACGGCACAATAGACCCCACGTTTGTTTCACCGGGTTACATCGATGGCGAAGAAGGCATTACCTCTATTGCGTTGCAGTCGGATGGAAAAATCCTGCTGCGGGGCGATTTCAGCAGCATCGGTTCCAGTTCAAAAGGCGGCATCGCACGTTTGAATACCGACGGCTCGATAGACAACAGTTTCGAGACCGGAATTGGGATGTTCAATAACGCCACGAACCCTTCCGCAGAATACGGCAAGATAGCCATTGCGCCCGACGGAAAGATCGTGACCTCCACGATGCGTTACCAAGGATTGCCGTTCAATGGTTATGTGCGCCTCGAGCCAAACGGCGCCATCGACGCGACCTTTAATGTGGGCCAGGGCACCGATAGGGCTGTTAAAGGTGATCTGCTTGATGGATGGATTAACGAAGGCTCGATTTCATTCGATGCCAACGGGAAAATATTAATCGGCTATTTTGCCGAAACGTTTGACGACTACTTTTCACCCGGTTATGTACGGTTGAACAACGACGGCAGCGTAGACCATTCGTTCAACGTGGGCAAAGCTTTCAAAGGCAAAGTCCTGACGCTCGCCAAACAGCCCGACGGGAAAATCCTAGCAGGCGGCGTGTTCAGCAGCTACAATGCCACGCTGAGCAAACGCCTGGCACGAATCAACACCAACGGCAGCATCGATCCCACCTTTAACATCGGTGCCGGATTCGATTATGAAGTAAAGGCCGTGGTGCCACAACCCGACGGGAAGATTCTCGTGGGTGGCAAATTCTCGAATTTCAACGGATACAATTGCCTCGGCATCGTGCGCCTCAACGCAGACGGCAGCCGTGACACCAGTTTCAACCTGGCCGTCCCGTTGACGCCTGCTGATTCCAATGTTGGCGCAAAGGTCTACATCAGTACCATTGTTTTACAGGCCGATGGCAAGATTACGCTGGCCGGCGATTTTAAATACAACTTCCAGCAAGTGCTGCGCAGAAATATGGTACGGCTCAATGCCAATGGCACGATCGACGCTTCATTTTTGGTGGCGCCCGATTTCACTTCAGGCAACCACCAAGCAATTTTACAGGCCGATGGAAAAATCATTGTCACGGGTGGCCATTACACAGGTAATATAGGTGGGTTGTACCGCATCAACGCTGACGGGACACGCGACAACGCCTTTAACACCGGCACCGGATTTGGCGGTGGTACCGTTACAAAGATCTGGATGCTGTCCAATGGAAAAATAATGGCAACAGGCAGCTTTACTTCATTCAACGGAAGTCCTGCCGCAATCCTGATCCGAATCAATCCCGATGGCACGCGCGACACGTCTTTTTCGATGACTGCTTACAATCTCAATCCGTCTTTTTCATCGGTGGCCGCGCTGTGTGAGCAACCCGATGGGAAAGTGTTGCTGTCGGGGAAACTCATGTTGGCGTCGAGTTCCGCCTACGACAGGTTTGTCAGGCTCCATGCGGATGGAAGCAAGGATACTTCCTTTAGCGTATTCTACAACGACAACGCACATCTGTATCCCAATGCCAACAGCATCATTGCCGAACCCGACGGAAAAATACTGATGGGCGGTTATTTTTATGCCTTGGGCACGAACATTGTCAATCATTTGACGCGTCTTTCGGGCGATGGGAGCGTCGACACTTCGTTCAACGATTTGCTGCTCGCGCAAACGGCATTCGAACCCAACGCGCAAAGTCTGTTTTTGTATCCGAATCCGGTCAAAGAAAAACTATACATTTTGTTTGAAGTGAACTTGCCTTATGAAATTTACAATACCACCGGACAACGCCTGATTGCAGGGACGGCAGGCAAAGAAGGAGTCGATACTTCTGGTTTGCCGGGCGGCATCTATTTGATGGTTTTGGGCACAGGTTCTCAAAAAACAACGCGGAAGTTCATCAAGCAATAATATTCCAGCAACACAAAAAGTCCCAAATTTCAACCGTACGAAGTTGAAATTTGGGACTTTCTATTTATGGTTACAAACCAAACTGCTTCAAATGATGGTCCAGATGGATGTAATGCAGCGAGCCCCATTCGTCGCTCGTCATTTCTCCGAAGAACGGGTGCCTTTTATTGGTTATGATCGCCGGCCCGGTTTCTCCAAAGGCTTTCACAATCGAAATCAATTCGCGTTTTTCCTTCTCGAAATCGGGTTCGCCCGTGATTTTGAACTCGGGCGCCGTGGGTGAATTTTTGCTGAAACCTTGGTTTTTGAGGAAACTGTTCTTGGCCATTTTTCCGAAAAGGAACCCAAGGATTCCGCCGCTGATGATCAGTTTTCCAAGCGCCACATCGAGCGGTTTCTGGCAATGCAGCACCATTTGCGCCACATTCATCTTACCCCATAGTGGCTGGCTTTCGGAAGTGAGTTTTTCGAGCCTTTCCAAAAGGATCCGGTTGTCGCGTTTGTCAAATATATCTGCCATAATGATTGTTTTTTTCGCGCTCCAAACAGTTCGGCTGCGCCTGGGGTGAGTAATGATTGTTATTGATTCCCGATTAAAAAAACCAGCCCGCCACGAAAATCGCCGCAAACACACAAATCAGGTCGACCAAAAGCATCGTACTCAATGTGTACCTGGTGTTCTTGATCTTGACCGATCCGAAATACATCGCAATGACATAAAACGTCGTCTCGGCGCTGCATTGGAAAATACAAACCAGTCTTCCCGTAAACGAATCAGGCCCGAAGGTACGCATCGCATCAATCATAAATCCACGCGAACCGCCCGAACTGAAAGGCCTCAGCATCGCCACGGGCAACGAATCGGTGACTTGTTTGCTCACGCCCATATTCGAGAACGCGATCGAAATCCAGTTGCTGATGATTTCAAAAAGGCCGCTGTTGCGGAACATCGATATCGCGACCAACATTCCCAAGACATACGGAAAAATCGTGATTCCAGTCTTGAGCCCATTTTGCGCGCCGGCCACAAAAGTGTCGAAAATCGTCGTGTCGGCTGCCACAAAACGCTTTTCATTGAGCCACGAAAACACGAGCGTGAATCCGATGATCCCGATCAGCATCAGCCCGGACATGTTGGATGTAAAATAATTCTTTCCGATCAGATCCAACGCATTGATGTAAAACAGCAAACCGACGATCGCGCCAACAAGCGCCATCAAACCGATGACCAGCGAAGCGCTCTGGAAGTTGACTTTCTGCCGGATGCCGACAATCAAGAACGCCGCGAGCGTACCGATGAAAGACGTGATGATGCACGGCAACATGACGTCGGCGGGATTGCTTGCGTTTTCGGCAGCGCGGTATCCGATGATCGACGTCGGAATCAATGTAAGTCCGGCCGCATGCAAGCACATGAACATGATTTGCGCATCGGAAGCGCGGTCCTTATCGGGATTCAACGTCTGCAAACTCTGCATCGCCTTGAGTCCGAATGGTGTCGCCGCTGAATCCAATCCGAGGAAATTCGCTGCAAAATTGAGCGTCATGTACGAAATCGACTCATGGTTTTTGGGTACCGTCGGAAAAATCTTGACGAAAACCGGACTGAGTCCTTTGGCCAATTTTTCGGCCGCGCCCGAGATGATCAGCAATTCCATCAGTCCGCAGAAAAACGCGAGATACGCAATGAGCGGAAGGATCAAATCGAGGATCGTGTTCTTGCACGTGGGCAGCAAACCGTCTGATTTTTGGACGCCGCTGTATATTTTTACCGTTTGGTTCTTGTAGACGTAGGTCGTGTCGGGATTGGTTTCGACCTTGTTGATGACGATGGTTTTCTCGGGTGCTTTTTCGATGCTGTCGGCGACGAATGCCGGGACTTGGTCGAGGTATTTTTCCGAAACCAGGATGGGTTTTTCCTTTTCACCGTTCAGGATAAAGTCGATCGTGTAATGTTTTCCCGTAAACAAACCGACGAAGATAAACGCAATCGAGGAGATAAAAATCGCGAGCCAAAATCTACTTAAAACCATAAGATTTCTTTTTTTCGTAAATGTAACGCTTATCGGTTGCGCTCAAAAATTATTTTTTAACGGTTTATAAGATTCGATACACAAACGCCGCAACCAAACGTTAATTTTCCATCTATAAGTACATTAAATAACTGTGTGAACAACAATTCCTTATATTTGGAAACTTTTTAAAAACTCAAATCTCATTTTGTGAAAAACACCACCGCTGCTACCCTAAAAACTTTCTGTGCATTATTGCTGTTGGCCCTTACCCTTCCGGCTTTCGCGCAGGATGCCAAACAAATCAAGCAAATCACTAAAAATTACGATCTGGCCAAACTCGCCGATCTGCAACGCCAACTCGAAACTGAAGCCAAAATACAAAAGGCAGAAGCCATCGAAGCCGCGCGCCAAAACGGCTGGCCGATTTACCGTCCGAACAAAAACGGCGGTTTCGACGAAATCATGGCGCTTTCCGACGACGGCAAACCGATTTATTACGCGCTCGACAATGTCAACGCGGCCAAATCGACCCGGGCAAATCACCTCAATTCGGGTGGTACGCTCGGACTCAACCTCAACGGCCAGGGCATGTTCTCGGGCGTTTGGGATGGCGGCCCGACCAGGGTTTCGCACCAGGAATTCGGCGGCAGGATGACCGTCAGCGATGGCGCGACCACATTAGACGACAACAGTTTCCACGCGACACACGTTACCGGAACCGTGGGTGCATCAGGCGTTCAGGCCAATGCCAAAGGAATGGCGCCGCAATCTTTGGTACACACGCACGACTGGAACAGCGATACTTCAGAAGTGGTTGCCGAGGCTGCCAACGGATTGTTGCTGTCGAACCATTCTTATGGCGTGCCCATTGAAAGTGCACCCGGAAATTGGTACATGGGCGCTTATTCAGCTCCGGCCAAGATTTGGGACCAGATTGCGTACAATGCACCGTATTACCTGATGGTGGCTTCTGCCGGAAACGACGGAAACGTGACCAATCCATCACCGATGACGGCCGGATACGACAAACTCAACGGAAACAAAACCGCCAAAAACAACCTTGTCGTGGCCAACTGCGCCGATGCCAATGTAGACGCGCAGGGAAATCTCATCAGCGTATCGATCAATTCGAGCAGCAGCGAAGGCCCGACCGACGACCGCAGGATCAAGCCGGACATCACCGGAAACGGTTCGGGGCTCACTTCCTCTACGTCCAACAGCAACACTTCTTATGGTTCTTTGAGCGGCACTTCGATGGCTTCGCCGAACGTCATGGGAACGCTGATTTTGGTCCAACAACATTACAACAACGTCAATTCGCGTTTCATGAAAGCGGCTACGCTTAAAGGTTTGGCTTGCCATACGGCCGATGACAAAGGCAAGATCGGACCCGATCCGGTTTGGGGCTGGGGATTGCTCAATGCCAAGAAAGCAGCGCAGGCAATCACCCAAAACGGACTCCAATCTTGGATTTCCGAAGAGACTTTGCACCAGGGCGAAACCTTTTCTTTTACCGCAGTATCCGATGGCGTCAACCCATTGCTGGCGTCGATTTGCTGGACCGATGTTCCGGGTGTGGCCAACAACGGCTCGCTCAACAACGCGACTCCGGTCTTGGTCAACGACCTCGACATCAGGATTACCAAGGACGGAAATACGTTCTATCCATGGAAATTGCAAAGCGACGCGAACCTTCCGGCCATTGCGACCGAAGACAACAATGTCGACAACGTGGAACGCATCAATGTGAATGCACCGGCCGGAACGTACACGATTACCGTTACGCACAAAGGCACACTGGTTAACGGGCCGCAGGATTTTGCGTTTGTCGTAACCGGGCTTTCATCGACTTTCGGCATGGTTTCGCTTTCAGAAGAGCAGACGGCTTGCTTGAACGAAACGGCGACTTTCAATTTCAATTTCACCAATTCGGGAGCGACGCCTACGAATTTCTCGGCCAGCGGATTGCCAAACGGCGCCACGGCTTCATTTTCTCCGGCTTCATTGAGTGCTTCGGGTACTTTTTCAATGACGGTTTCTAACTTGCAGAATGCCGTTCCGGGTGTCTATCCGGTTTCGGTAATCGGGAACAATGGCACCGAGACCGAGACGCGCACGGTGATGCTCAAGGTTTCGAGCGCCGATTTCATCAATGTGGTTTTGGCCACGCCAACGAATGGCCAGGTGGGTGTTTCAACCGATTTGCAACTGACTTGGAATGCGATCGACAATGCCGATTCGTTTCATGTGCAGGCGGCTACAGACGCGGCTTTCACGAACATCGTCGCCGACGGAACGGCAACCCAAAACAGTTATTCCCTGAACGGGCTCAACGAAAGCACTTTGTACTATTGGAGGGTTTTCCCGATCAATTCTTGTGGAGAAGGCAATAGCGCCACCGTCAATAATTTCCAGACCGGCGAGTTGGTTTGCAACAACAGTTTCGAACCGATCGATTACAGCAACGCCGCCATCAACGATCAGGGCAGCGGTTTGGCCGTGCTTCAGATTCCGGTTACGGGTGACATTACCGTGGGCGATATCAATGTGGAACTCAACATCACGCATACATTTATCCAGGATTTGACGGTTGTTCTCGAAGGACCGTTTGCTTTGGGTTTCCCGCGTGTGACGCTGTTCAGCGAGCCTTGCGGCGAAAATCAGGGCATCAACTGTACGCTCGACGATTCGGGTGCGACGGTCAATTGTGCTTCGGCGGTTCCGTCGGTTACGGGAACGGTGCGGCCGTTTGCACCACTGAGTTCTTTCAACAACAAGCCGGCCAACGGGACCTGGACCATTTATGTAACCGATCCTTATGTGGGCGACGGCGGCGTAGTCAATTTTGCCAAACTCAATTTCTGTACGGTCCAGCCGACGATGGGTGTGGCCGAAAACAACCTGACCAATTTCAGCGTATTTCCGAACCCGACCAAGGGCATTGTGAACATCCAGCGCAATGGCAATGTGACAGGCGAAACGAACCTGACGTTATTTGACATCCAGGGCCGACGCATCCTGGGCAAACAAAATATCGCGGCATTCGAAACCCTGCACCTCGATCATTTGCAGAATGGCGTGTACTTGCTGTCGATTGAGAACAGCAAACAGAAAACCACGAAGAAAATCGTTTTGAGCCGATAATTCTAGCTTCGAGAGGAACGCGTTAGCAACGAAGAGGAACGCCCAAAACAGCAAATAAAGTCAACAACAATCGGAAGTGAACCTGGTTTGCTTCCGATTTTTTTATATGTGGACGATTTCCCCGTCGTCGAGCAGGTCTTCGCGCCTGAGCCTCAGGAATACCTGCGCCGTGGCGATGACGTCTTTTTCACAATAGGTCACGATTCGGTCGATGTCTTTTTCGACATAGAAGACATGGCCTACCTGGCTGCCGTCGATGTCGCCTTTGGGAGACGGGATGCCCAGGATTTTGGTGAGCAGCTTTAGCGACGTGAAGTGTTTGTAGTCGCCGAATTTCCAAAGTTCGAGCGTGTCGAGATGCGGAATCTCCCATGGTTTTTTACCAAACAGATTGAGCTTTTCGGGGATGGAAACCTGGTTGATGATCATGCGGCGCGCGATGAACGGGATGTCGAATTCCTTGGCGTTGTGTCCGCACAGCAAATGCTGAGGCCCGTTGAAATGGTTGCCCAAAAGGTTGTTGAAATCCTTGAGGATCTTGACTTCATCGCCGAAAAACGACGTCACGCGGAAATGCCGGACATCGCCTTTCAAAGTAAAATAACCCACGGAAATGCAGACGATCTTACCGAATTCAGCCCAGATGCCGGCGCGTTCGTAAAAGTCTTCGGGCGTGTGTTCGTCGCGGCGTTGGTATTGGGTTTTTTGTTCCCAGAGGGTTTTCCATTCGGCGTCGAGGTTGTCGTAGTTGGCTTCGTTGGGAACGGTTTCGATGTCGAGGAAGAGGATGTTGGGTAAATTGATTTTCTGGATCATGGCGTCAAATTTAATCACGCTTAAAATTAGGCAAGATTTTTAATTGGCCGTTATAGAAAAACCGCATTATTGGTTTTGGCCAATTGAATCCACAAAAAAAACCCAAACTCAACGAATTTGGGATTTTTATAAAAGAAAAAAAATTCTTTATTGCTTGATGACTTTCAAGGTCTTCACCTCATCACCTGAAACCACTTTCACAAAATAACTTCCCGCCTGCAGTGCCGAAACATCAATCGTTCCTTCGGTAGCGTTGATCGTCTTTGCGGACACTTGCTGCCCGAGCGCATTGTAAATCGATACGTTGTCGATTTTTTGATCCAAGGCAACGTTCAGTGTGTTTTGCACCGGGTTCGGATAAACAATTGCGTTTTCGGCGCTAGTAAATTCGGTCGTAGACAGGTTGTTCTTGACCATTTTGATAAGTCCCAGTTCGGCCACGAAGACCCAGACCGTGTTTGAGTTGTTCATTTTGGATGCCGTCACATAATTGATCTCATTCGATCCCGTCCAGGTGTAATTGGCGCAATCCGAAAAATTCTGGATCCCGCCATTGGCGCATTCGATTTGGTTGGCCACCCAAACCTTGCCGTTCTCGTCGACGTCGATATTGTTCGGTTGGCAATCCATCAGGCAGCCTCCATCCTGAAGGTAATTGTAGCTGGCCACCGTATTGCCGTTGACGAATTTGCTGAAGCCATATTGCGTATAGCCATACACATCATCGTTCTTGACCTCGAAGATTTTCGTCACACCATCGTTTACCGCGTTAAAACTCGCGCCGTTCATTTTCATCAATGTCGAGCCGCTGCTGACGATGTACACGTTACCCGCGTCAGTGCCGACAGAAGTAACATTGTTTCCCCAGATGCCCGCGTTGCTTTCGTTGTAATTGGTCCATGTCGTGCCGCTCAGTTTGGTCAGCCCGCTGTTGGTCGCAATCCAAACGTTGTTCGAAGCGTCGACGGCGATGTCGTTGATCATGTTAGACGGAATTTGCGAATTTGTCGTCTTGTAATTGGTAAAGGTCGTGCCGTTGTACATGATGATGCCGTTGTTGTAAGTCGACATCCATTTCCTGTTGAGGTTGTCGACAACAACTTTGGTGATCGCATTGTCCTGGATCCCGGAATTGTCGGGCGTGTAATTGGTAAAAGTCGTGCCGTTGAAGCTCGCCAATCCGGCAAAGCTGCTCATCCACAAAAGGCCATTGCTGTCTGCGGTGATGTGGTTTACTGTGGCGTTGATCAGGTTCGAATTCGATGGCGTATACACGGTGTAATTGTATGTCTGTGCAAAAGTTGCCATCGAAAACAATACTAAAAAGGATGCGTAAATTTTTTTCATAATAATGGATAAATGTTAGTGGATAATTTGCATTTGACAACCGAATCAAAACCCAACCGGTATCAGATTGGGTTTGACTGGTTGCAAAACGCGTTGTTAATTTTTAATGACTTTCAATGTTTTTGCCGAATCGCCGGCGGTTACTTTTACAAAATAGGTGCCTGCATCCAGATGCGACAGATCGATCTGCCCTTGGTTGGCATTGATGGTTTTTGCCAATACTTGCTGGCCCAAGACATTGAGGATGCTCATGTGGTCGATTTTGTTCGAATACTGAACCGTGATCAAACCAGATGTTGGGTTCGGGTACGCGCCGAAATTCGCCGACTCAAAAGAATCCGTCGCCAAAGTGACCGATACGGTTACCGCAAATGGCGCGCTCGGGCATCCTTGCGCCGAGAAATTCACCGCATAATAAACCGTTCCGTTGGTCAATACCGTCGAGCCTGCGATTGGGTTTTGCAATTGCTGCGCGTTCTCGAAAGTCGCGTACCAAACCACGTTAGACGGGCTCACCACTACATTCGAAAGCGTTGTGCCCTCTTCGAAGCTCTGCTCCGGATCGCCGGTAATCTCAGCCGCATTGTTGATGGTAAGATCCAATGTCGTGGTGTGTGTGCAACCGGCCGCATTGGTCGTGATGAAGGAATATGCCCCGCTGTCGGTATAGGTAGTCCCATTGGCCGACCACGTGTAGGTTTCGCAGGCCATCGCATTTACGGTGGCCGTCGTGGGTTGGTTGATCGTGAGGTTCAGCGTGGTCGTGAGTGGGCAACCGTTGGCATTGGTAGTCACGTTGGTATAGGCACCGCTTTCGGTATAAGTGTTTCCGTTGGCCGCCCAAGTGTAGGTTTCGCAGGCCGATTCGGTTACCGTCGCGGTCGTCGGTTGATTGATCGTAAGGTTCAAGGTCGTCGTGAGTGG
>Ga0247807_10000085_pt1 | contig 86364 bp, 88 predicted proteins | sample UWRJL074202C1_FD_179931 | JGI IMG/M metagenome (GOLD analysis project Ga0247807, IMG submission 179931) | Plant litter microbial communities from Arlington Agricultural Research Station in Wisconsin, United States - UWRJ-L074-202C-1 | ecosystem: Environmental > Terrestrial > Plant litter >...
CGATGAACTGACCCACTGTGCGCGCTTCTTCGACAGAGGTGAAAATCCCTGTGGCGTTGACTGTAAGGCTAATCTTTGACATAAATGCTCCTGTTTTTGATAATTCAAGCATATCAGAGAGGTAATCCTTAGTCAACTCTTCCGAAAATACTGAAATGTAACGTTTTTGGGTGTCTTATCCCGCCGATAGTTGCTGTTGAGTGCAAATGACAAAAAAACCCGAGAAATCTTATGAACCTGATGACGAAGATTACATCAGAGGGCTGTGGGTAGCTTACAAAGCTAAGCCAACCGGTGAGTTGCGCGACCTGCTTTTAGCTAAGTATGAGTATATTCCCCGTACCATTGCATACCAGTTTGCACGCAAAAAGCCTCATGTACTTGATGTTGATGACCTCATCCAAGCTGGTCGTATGGGTTTGTGGCAAGCCATGGAACGATATGACCCTGAGGTTGGGGTGAAGTTCAACACCTTCGCAACCATCCGTGTACGAGGCTCCATCCTTGACCAGATAAATAAAGTTGACTGGACACCACGCCCAATTCGTGAATCCATCAAAAAAGTCATTCGTGCCATTGAAGCTTCTGGTGGAGGTCTTTCCATTTCAGATGAAGATAACTTTGATACAAATGCTCTCGCTGAACTTATCGAAGACATGTCTCCCGAAGATGTTCAACGCACACTGAACCAGATGAAGAAGACATACATCTCACACATCGACAAGAACGCTATGTCTTCCATTGAACTTGATGTCATTGGCATTAAAGAAGACCACTCCGCTTTGCATGCTGTCATTAACACAGTCCTTGACATGAAAGAACGTCAAATCATTGAACTCAAATTCTTCTTCGGGTACAAAGATTATGAGATTGTCAAATACCTGAAAATAACACAGCACCAGTTGAACCAGATTGAAACTCGTGCGTTAGAGAAGCTGCAACGCAACCTCCCCAACGACTAGTTGGAGTGTGACATGAACTCATCAAGATACTTCTTGATGAAAGCATTCCAAGGCTCAGAGTTGTGGGTGAACTCAGTGTGCTTCATAGCGTTCAACTCAGCCATAACTGCAATAGCATCACCAAGCTGGGTACTCAAAGCCATGAAGTCAACACCGTAACCTAAAGTGTTCACCAAAGCTTCAATGACAGGACATTGCTCGCTCTCTTCATCAGTCTCATCCTCACGTTCACGAAGGACAGCAAAGAGAGCGCTAATGAAAGTTTTGATTTCAGGAAGATGTTCAACAGCCATAATCATGGAAGTCTCAGACCATTCTTCACGCATAACAGTATGACCAAAATCATGTGTCAGGATGCCGAAAGGACCATTCACAATCATTGAAATGTCATTCTCTTTATGAGCAACAATACTCATGAACTCACGGTAGATGAGAGGCTTCTCTTGGCTTACGCGCTTCACGCCTTCACCCAGAACCCAGCTAACAGATTCGTTGTTGAGGCTAAGGTTCTTGATTAGTGATGATAAAACAATGTTGCTCTCGTTGATGCCATCAGTTTCCTGCTCTTCAAAAATGTCTGCAAGAAGCATGAGGCGCTGCGTCACAATCAGACCGTAGGTGGCAGCAAGTTCCCCTTTACTGAGAGCCTCTTCGTTATCATCGAAGGTGCCATCAAAAGCGTTCCAGTCGCGGCTGTACAGTAGTTCAAGGTTGATTTTATCTGCGAGTTTAGCGAAACCACGCTTCAATGGGTGGTAGTTGGAAGGGCGGATGAAGTAGTCAAGTTTTTCAGCATCAGAACTGTTGATGTCCACAATTAGAGGAGAGTTAGTTTCATCCTCATAATCCACAATCATACGGTCGAATGCGTCAGCCAAGTCCCTATCACGCATGTCAAACAACTCTTCGAACTCTTCAATTTCAGCGCGTTCATTATCATCGGTGAACTCTTGCGCAAGAGTAACAGGTTCGGTTTCCACAAAAAGCTTCTGCAGGAAGTCCCCGAAGACAACAGCCATGCGTTGTTCGTCAGTAACATCCTCAATCTTCCCATTTTCGTGAAGGAGGTTGAAGTTCACCTGATTGATTGGTTCAATGTATTTGTAAAGATTAGCAAGAGCAGTTTCCTCACCACGGGAAAGACCCATGATGATTTCGATGATGTCTGCGCGGGCTTCATTTGCCATAGCTGAGGTGATATTCAGCGGCATGCTGCGGAACCGCTGACCACCCTCAGATTCTCCTACAAGCTCATCTGAGGCTTGTGAGATAACACGACTGAGTTCCTGATACAGGTTCTGGTCATCAATTGCGGATGGGAACTGAATTTGTACAAGCACATGGTGCAATGGAACAATTTCTGTTAGGTCATCATCATCACCTGTGAAAATGTATTCACTTTCAGATTCACTGACAACAAGAATGGATGGAGTTCTTCCTCCACCAAGGAACATGGAAGCCATCATTCCAGTTTGAATAAACTGACGGGGGATGAGTGCTGCGTAAGAAAGAACAGTTTCATCCTCAGAAGCAACACTTTCGAAAGTCACGTTGAACAGGCTGTTTGTGTACTGTTCAATTTTTTTGATTTGGAGGATGAACGGTTTTGTTTCCTGCTCATTATCAGCTTCTGTCGCAGAAGCGAAATCATATTCAGCATCCTCAAACAGAGGTGACTCATCTGCCAGAATGATGAGCGGCAGTGAGATTAAGCCACGTCCAAGAAGGACAGAGATGAGCTCAGTGTGCAGCGTGTCAAGCTGAATTGGTTCGCTTTCGTTTTGATCAACCACATGAACTCCTAAGATCGAGATTACTTGTAATTATAGCACATAAAACTGGTTTGATAAACCTGCCCGTCTTCTATATCTTACGGGCGTTTTGAAACAATTAGCGTTTATTTGTCAAGAATGATGTCTTGGTCATTATTTTCTCCAATATTACTTTGGAGGTTAATCTTTGACTCGTTATCGTTCTCTGCGAATGTGAACACGGAACGTGTTTTCTTCACGACAGGGCTAGCTCCACCCTGACCTCCTGCACCGTAGCTGACAGCAGGTTGCCCCTCAGCAGCATACTGTTCACTAATTCGAGCAGCAAGAGTTTCAGAAGCTGGAACTTTCTGGGCTTTAGCTTTAGCTTCACGCTCTTTACGAGAAGATAGGTAAAGGAATGCTCCTAAACCAACTGCGCCAAGAGCGAAGATAGCTAAGATTGCATAGAATACGTAAATGAGAATACTGTTCATGATTATTTAATCCTTCCACTGACTTCTTGCGTAGGGTCAACTATAGGCTCTGTTCTGACCACAAGTTCCTCATCGTCATCTGCATCACCTAAATCACGCGGGTCAGGAACACCCTGCGCAACTAAAGCTAACTCGTAAGGTGTTCTACGAGCAATTGTCAAAGCGGAAAGAGTGATAACAATAAGGATTGTTCCACCCAAACCATAAGGAATATAGTTCCCTAAAGGTATGAAGACAAGAGCGAAGATGATGAACAGGGTGGCAACAATTTTCAGCCGACTTCGGAAAGAGCGGTTCTCACGAATTTTTGTGATACCCCACTCTGAACCTGAACGGTACACAATGCCAAGCCCCAGCAAGAAGATGAGGAAGCCAGCAGGAGAACCAACGGCCGTAGCAATCCACTGATTACCAGTGAAAACAAACAGGAAGGAAGAAGCAGCGATAAGAAGAACTGAGATGACCCCAGCTCCAACAGCCCGAGCTTTCCAAGCACTGGAACTCAGACCGTTTACAAAGTTCCTGAAACGCTCGAACAACTCATCAGAGGAGACAGTCTGTTCAAGCTGCTCCTGCTGTTGTTTTGTTTTTTTAATGAACATCAGAAAGTGTTTTTCCTCACAAATTAGGTACTTACCACTTTATCGGCATCCGACGAATGAGGTCGAATAAAACGACTGAAAGCACAGTTTACCGGTAGAATTGAAGAAATTATGTCATACAATATTGATGCGTTACCTGAAAATGGTAACATCGAAGTTTCTGGCTCCCCGCTATCCCCATTCATGAGAATGGAAGGTGCTGAAAGGCACGGGGAGGTCGTCATCCTGCCCTTCACACAAGAGACAGCAACAACTCTCCGTAAGTTCCTTCGCGGGGAACCTGTAACAATGTCTTTGCAGACAAAAACTTATCTAAAGCTACTTGCTGACAAAGGTGAACAGGAACTCAAAAGCTGGACATGGAGTTTAAACCTTCATGACTTACGTGGAAAAGAGTTTCAGGTTGGCGTTAAAAAGAAAGCCAAGAACTTAGAAACTTTATGGGATCTGATTCACTACATTCCCATCCGCTACATTGACAAATCAAACCCACAAAAAGTTGCTGAACTGACACTCAACACATGGTCTGTAGTTGTCGGAACAATTCAAAGTATCACATACAAAAGTTTCATTGATGCAACAGAAGTTGTAGTTGAAGATGTGGACCGCTCCGTAGTCTCCGCAATGTTCTTCCGTCAGCATTGGCTCTCAAAACAGTTCCGCGCTGGTGAGGAAGTCATCCTTTACGGAAACTATTCCGAGTATGTCAACAAAGGCTCAGGTGTCATAACGCCACAGATTACAAACGCTAAACTTGAAAAAGTTGGTAACACTTATGAGAACGGTCATGCTATCGCGCCCGTTTACTCTGAAAAAGCCGGTTTGAAGAAAATTGTTGTTGCTAAAGAAGTTGAGAAGCTTCTTGAAAAAGTAGCATGGATTGAAGACCCAGTACCTGATGTCATCTTAGAGAAATACAAACTGATGACAAGAAACGAAGCGTACCGTAAACTTCATTTCCCTGACACGTTAGAAGAAGCAAAAGAAGCTAGACGCCGCATCGCTTTTGATGACTTTGTGCGCCTGCAAGTGTTCCTATTGAACAGTAAGAATGCTCAGACAGAAGAGCGTAAAGGTAAACAGCAGGATAAACATTCTTGGTCTGACCGTTTCATAACTTCCCTCCCGTTCGAATTCACTGGGGCGCAGAAGCGTGTTACTCAGGAAATTTCAGAAGACATGGCAGGCGACAAACCGATGCTACGTCTTCTGCATGGTGAAGTTGGAAGTGGTAAATCTGAGGTAAGCTTCGTTACCATACTGAATGCTATTGAATCTGGTTCACAAGTTGCATTCCTTGTACCAACAACTATCCTTGCAGAGCAGTTGTTTGAGCGTTTCAACAGGGATATGACACGAGCTGGTTTCACTGATAAAGAAATTATGCCTGCGCTATTCCATACAGGTGTGAAAATGTCGGAACGTAAAAAAATTATTCAGCGACTGGCAGACAAAGAAGTGAACGTTCTTATCGGAACACACTCCATCCTGTCACAATCTGTTGAATTCCCTGACCTTGGACTTGTCGTTATTGATGAGCAGCATAAGTTCGGCACGAAGCACCGTAGTGCTTTGCAACAGAATTACACACTAGCGTCTGAGGTCACTCCTGACGTTCTAATGATGAGCGCAACCCCTATCCCTCGTTCCATGGCGCAAACCATCTACGGTGACATGTCTTTGAGTGTTATTGATGAGCTCCCCGCTGAACGTAAACAGGTTTACACTTACTGGGAAGAGGATGAAGCGGAGGTTTGGGAGTCCACTCGTGAACAAGTCAACCTTGGCCATCAAGCATATGTAATCGCTGCGCTTGTTGAGGAAAGCGAATCTGAGAAGCTGGAGAATGTTGAGAACGCTACAGCCACACAAGCTTTCCTACAAGCTTCAATTTTCCCTGAATTCAAAGTCGGTCTTGTTCACGGTAAAATGAAATCTGCTGAAAAATCTGCGGTTCTTGAAGCGTTTTACAAGAATGAAATTAACATACTTGTTTCCACCAGCGTTATTGAGGTTGGAGTGAACGTACCTAACGCTACAGTCATGACCATCCTGAATGCTAACCGTTTCGGTATTGCTTCCCTGCATCAGATTAGAGGTCGTGTTGGGCGTGGTGAACATCAGTCATACTGCTACCTTATTGGTGAAGCAACAAACCCTGACGCTGAGGAGCGTCTGAACGCTATGGTTGTTTCAAATGATGGTTTCTGGCTCGCTGAGAAGGACTTAGAAATTCGTGGTGAAGGCTCCCTGTTCAAGGATGCACAGCATGGTGACAATGAAATGATTGTGGGTAATCTTCGTGAACATCGTAAACTTCTTACTGTTGCACGCCGGGTAGCAGCGTCTGCTGCACACAGCCCAAGGCTCCAAGCCGAAGTGAAAGCAATTTTCGGGGATTCTGTAATCAGCAGCTAAATTGTTGTTTATTCCAACAAGGCTTGATAGGGATATTTCTATGAGCCAACATCTTCGTAATCTCACCGACTGGGAACCATCTGTGCAAGCACAAGTGGTTGTTCCTGTTGCAGGAACAAATCATGTCAAAAGTTACAACGTCATTATCAAAAGAAATGACCGGCTGTACCGCATTCTTTCAGCAATCAACACAGCAACTCTTGTCTGTGGCGTCATTCTTATCGCAGCTACGTTCGCAATGGTAGCTTACGGACTGTTTGTTACAATGAACACTAACGAAGTCCTAGAAATCATGCGCCAACAGCGTAAGTAAAGTTTCTACTTCTTACCTAAATACTTCTGCTCATTATTTTTAAGCACTTCTTCACGGCGGTTCACACCTGTAATGCGGATGGAACCATCCTCACCTACAAGACTCTTCAAACGGTCGAATGCACGGAAGCCAATCCAAGCGCCTAACTCTTTCTCATTGAACGCAAGGTTCGTTGTCAGAACAAGGGTGAGCTGTTTGGTGTAAACTTGGTCAATGAGTGCATACCAGACATCATGACGGTTCTGTTCTTTGAAGTAGTGACCCTGACCGACATCATCAATGAAGAAGAAACGGTGACTGTCCCGAAGCAAATCGTTAGTTCTGTCTGCACGCTCATAACCTGAGTTGGAAATCGCTGACATGGTGGAGCCTTCTGTGCCGTAGAAGATTTGACCAGGAGTAGCAACCCCTTTAGCTACAATACTGTTCAGGTATGCGTAAGCCTGCCATGTTTTACCGCGACCAAGCTGGTCACCGTAAAGAACAATGGATGTTTTATGCAAACCTTGTCGGCGCACATGACGGTTCACACGGTCAACAATTTGAGGCATCTCAGTTGTTGCTTCCGCAAAAGTCTTATCAACCATCTCAGCCCATTTTTTGACACTCTTCTCAACAGTGTCCTCACGAACAGTGTTCAGTAGTGTGGCATCTTTACGGAGAGAATTTTTTAGGCGCTCCGCATACTCTTCTGGCGAAACTTCTTCTTTTGTGTTACGAGAAGATTTGCGCAGAATGCGGGAACGAGCGCGGTTCGCACTCATCAAAAGCTCACGCTCTTCCGCTGTGATTGGGTTTACAGAATTATCAGTCATTACCTTTATATGCTAACAGAAAGAATCAGGTCAGTGGATATTAACCTGTACAGTCTTACCAATCGGCATCGCACTGAGGTTCTCCGCATGACGTTCACGAGCCTGCTTCAAATCAGGAACGTTGATAGTTGCACCCTTATGGATGAACACTTCCTGAATAGCTGTCATTCCAGCAATCTCAGCAGGGGTTGGGGTGCCAACGAAAATGTTTTCGCTGTCAATGTTCCAGTCATCATCCAGACCACGGTAAACAGTCTTACGTCCACCGATGCTGTTCTTTGAACTTGAGTTCTTAGCAACAGGGTGCATCTGTCCGTCATCGTATTCGATTTCAACAAGCTTGTATACGAAACCGCAGTTCGGGAACCCACCACCAGTAACAACATCTGAACCAATGCCGAAACCGTCAATGGGGAGGTCAGCCTCAGTAATGGCCTTCACGGTTTCATAGTCAAGGTCACCTGAGAATACAATGCGGGTGTTCACAGCGCCAAGCTCATCAAGAAGCTGACGAGCGGCAGGAATTTCAACGAACGGGTCACCACTGTCAAGACGGACAGCTCCAAGGTTTACACCCGCAGCCAGAATAGCGTTACGGATACCCTGCTCAATGTTGTACGTGTCAACAAGGAGGGTGGTGTGAATACCAAGTGCCGCAACCTGCTGACGGAACGCCTCAGTCTCATCCTCATGTGCAAGTGTGAAAGCATGGGCGCTGGTTCCAAAAGCAGGAACGCCGTAACGCTGCCCTGCAAGAAGGTTTGAAGTGCCATCCCAACCAGCAATGTATGCGGCACGCGCGGCAACAACCGCAGCATCCTCATTTGCACGACGCGCACCAAGCTCAGAAAGTGAAGTCTTACCTGCAACCTTGCGGATGCGGCTGGCGTGCGATGCAACAGCGCTGTCGTAGTTGTAGATTGAAAGAAGGATGGTTTCGAAGAGAACAGCTTCACCGAAAGTACCCTCAATGGTGATGATGGGTGAGAACGGGAAGAAGAACTCGCCTTCACGGTAACCGTAAACCGTTCCAGTGAACTTGAAGTTGCGGAGATACTCGATGGTTTCTGCGTTCAGGTGGTCTTCAAGGTAGTCAATCTCAGCCTTGTCGAACTTGAAGTCACGGATGGCTTTCAGCGCACGCTCCGTACCTGCAACAACCCCGTAGTTGCGACCCTCAGGGAGGCGACGAGTGAAGAGCTCGAACACTGCTTTCTTATGGGCTACGCCAGACTTCAAAGCTGCCTGAAGCATCGTGAACTCATACTTGTCTGTCTTTAGAACAGTGTTGTTTGCCATTAGGTCTACTTCTTCTTTCGTCTTTAGAAAAGCTCCGCCATTGGTGACGGTTTCTTTGGTGTGTCATCTAGTAATTCTAATGCCCATACTACCGGTAGTTGGGTGAATGTGTCAACTTCCTCTTTGTTGTATTTCGTATTGTAGAGAAGAGTGAACATGTCAGGGTTTGTTGTCATCTTCAAAAGCATCTTCACTCGTCGCCTGTTTTTCCAAACCTTTTCATCCTGCAACCCTAAAGCAGAATAAACGTTTCGAATTTCAGGGGTAGGTGTTATACCCATGACTGCCAGTTGGTTATCAAGCTCTGTTTGAACTTTTGTGACAACATTCCAGACATCCATTGTGCTGATAAGGTATTCGTTTGGTTTAGAAAGGGATTTCATGAGGTTGAAATCCTCAGGGTTCACCCCAAAACCCTTGAGTGCATTCCAGCTAATCTGAAACTCTTGATTTTGTACTAACCAAATATTTCCGCTGAGTATTGACTTACCCATAACGGACTTCATGTATACACTGTCTTCGCTGAAATTTTTGGCAACGCGAGCAAACAGTTCTTCTACCGGTAGTTCCTTCTCAACCTCAGAATGTTTTATCTCTTTATATTCTTGGACAGCGGCAGCAACATAGTTTTTGTAGTTAGTATCCATTCGCATACCTTCTTTGATAGCTTCTGGAAGCTTCTTGAACTGGTTATGCAGAATGCTAGCAAAAACTTTTAGCTCTTCCTTATCCGCCCCATGTTGGGGTAACTTGTAAGGGTTCGGGAAACCGTTAGCTGAGGTTTTTAGGAGAACATTGTTAAGGAATTCTTTACGATCCTCAACGGGAAGGTAGCGAGCTACTGTTCTGAAATAGTTTGCATGCCCGATTTCTAACCCCGGAATGGTTGATGAATTCTTCAACGTCATAAGTTCTTCGTAAGGTAGGACACCTGAGAACACTGAAAGATACCATTTTTCATCAAAGCGCTTGAAAGTACCAACTGTTACTTCATCCTCAGCTAATTCTTTTCCGTACAGGATTTTTACGGCATCCTCCATTGTCCTCATTCGAAGGGCTTCACTTACTCGGGGAGCAGAGCGGAATGATATAACAACAGGTTGCACGTTTTCGGGAAGCGTACTCCATTCAGAAACAATGTCCTGATAAGGAAGAATTACTTTCTTGCTGCCCCACCCCATTTGTGTGAAAGCTGCTGAATCTCTTTGGGTAGCAGGCAGTTCAAGCGAAGGCAGGAGCGGGTAGCAGAGGGCTTCAAGCGGGAAAGGGTACTGGTACTGCTCATTGGTAGGTTTAGTGCCTGAAACGGTCTCGTAGAGGCTGTAGCATGCATCCACAATGTGACGGCGTATTTCCTGAGGGATATTACTGAAATGTCTTTGAATGTTTATTCCCACGTTACGGAAGGGGAGAGGATAAGTATGCTTATCTATTTTATGTTTCTGGTAGTAGAAGTTACCACGCCACTGCTGATGTGTTTCGTGGTAGGTTACTGAGAAACGGATGGTTTCTTCTAAGGCCCAGCGATGCCAAATTTTTTCACCTGATTTTATTTTTCGGGTTACTTTCACATAGCGTTCTACGTACACTGATATTGTGGTGTCAGATGAAATGATTTTACATCTGCGACTGTTAGTGACGGGTACTGTCAAATCAATTTGGTCGGTTGCTGGAATGTAGTAGATGCTCTCCAACTGAAATCCGGTCATACTTCCCATTGTATCAGAAAAGTAGGCAAAAGGAAACCCCGTAAGCGTGCTGCTTACGGGGTTTCCTTTTATTGAATATTGCTACTCAACTACGATTTTGTTGCCTTGTGCATCAAAGAACTGGTAGTCACCAGATTGAAGGTCCGCAAGTGTCACCTTGTTGGTGGTGGGAATTGCAGCTTCTTCTTCAAAGTCTTCCTCAACAACCTCTTCCTCAGGAACGGAGAAGATAAGGTCGATGATTTCGTTTGCGAATACGGGGTCTGTTTCTAGACGGAATAACATGGCTCGCATGACAACGGAAACGTTGATATCGTTCTTCAACGCAAACAGTTTAGCGAAGCTATGTTGTTCCGTTTCTAAATCCAAGCTCAGTCGCCTGATGGGACGTGGACCGCTCATGTTAGTTCTTTCTCGTAGTTTAAGAAGAACTATCGGCGGCTATCTCGTCTTTTTTAGACGTTCTAGAAAACTTTAAGCAGCAATACGAAGAAGAGGGGTGCGGTGCTCAGCAACATACTGGAAAGCATGCTGGCGCTGGAAGCGCATAGCTTCGGCCTGCTTGATACGAACCTGAAGAGCTTCAACAACCTTAGGGTCGTTAGTAGCAGCCATTTCCTCTTCAATCAACTTGCGACCTTTTTTGGTGCCGTCGATATCACGTTGAACATAACGAAGCTCACGGGTCAAATCTTTGATCCAACCGATGATGCGCTCACGAACACTGCGAAGTTTTTCGTAAGTAGCAAAGCTTTTAGCTGTTAGAGCTGCCTGCAACTTTTTAGTGTTGTCAGCAAGCTTGTCGTAGTTTTTGGCAATGCGAGACCTAAGGCTTTGAGCCTTACTATGAGAATCGGAATAGCACCGACCTTGTGGACTACACATTTTTACCTTCCTAAAAAGACGAGAATCACTGTTTTCGTCTTTTTATCACTATCGGGCAAAAAGACGAGAAAACAGGGTTTTCGTCTTTTTCACACAAAAAACTTGCTATTTCTGCAAATTATTGCGTAAAAACCCTACTTTTTAACATCTGAAAGCAACAAATCAAAGCTAACCGGCTTCAAAAGCTTAGATGCTCGCTCAACCCACTCGCTCTTATCGGTCAAATCAGAATAATTATGCATGGCTTCCATGAACTCTCTAATGATGTCGTTGCCTTTAGCAAACCTATTCATCTTCTCTTTCATGTATAAACTACGTGCAAGATTTGCTGCACGCTTCTCAATAGAAGGAAGAACTAGCTCATCCTTCAACGCCACTACATCACGAGTGCGGAAACCACGCAAATCATAATCAGAAAGCACACTTATGGTTAGACCCTGTGTGCTTGTAGCTTCTCGTAAGTCAAATGTTTCTTCCCACGCAGTGCGCCGGTCAGCCCACTGCTTCTCAGACTTCACACCCTCAGGATAACTGTCACTGTTATTCCAGTAACCAAACTCACCAGCAATAGAGGGAAGAGCAGCAAACTCTTCCTCGCAACGAAGACCAAAGAAGATAGCATACTGCTCATTACGTTTCTGGTTCTCAAACAAGACAACCTGCGCATTCTTACAGTGACCTACATTGTCTTTGTCGAAAGTCTCCTCATGTATGATTTCACGAAAAACCTCATATAAAGGCTTATCATTTTGGGGTGCATCGAAAGCTTCGATGGTCACTTCGAGAAGTTCTTGATAGTTTCTGCGAATGAGCGCAGGGCGCACATGCTCTATAACTTCCCTCAAAACCTGATGTGTACTAACGCCATCAGCAAGCTTGTATCCTGAATAAATTTTGATTGACATTACTCCGCAGTTTTCTCTTCAACAGTCGTGTCAACTGAAGGTTTACGCCAACGACCAATCGCTGTCATACCAAAAAGTTCACGTATCTCCTGCAACAAAGCAGGGGAAGCTTTTACTCCCAAACTGATAGTTTCTTCACTGATATCACCGTTGAGTGCACGGATACTTACCACAACATCTGTAGAAGATTTATCTGTGGTGACATGTCGGGTTAGCCTTTGGATAAGGTCAAACTCACCACGCTCCCACTGGTCAGCGGTAACTTTCACACGAATAGCCATAGTGCCAGAGTTGCTGAACTCCAACGGGCGAACACTGTTCACAATGAAAGACAGACCCTGACCTTCACGTTTCTGAGAGTAACCAGAAAGAGCATACACGCCGTCAATGTTCAACAAAGCTTGGTACTCATCGAATGTTTTGGAGAACAACACAATATCAATTGAACCAGACTTGTCTTCCAGAACACCTGAACCGAAGTTCTTACCTACTTTAGTTTTACGACGAGCAAAAGTCGTGAGGATACCAGCAATAGTGTAGTTTGGTTCCTTACCGCGAGCAGCGAAACCTTCAATAGCAGGTGTCTTCTCCTCAGTGAGGTCAATAATCTTCTGGTTAGCAATCTGACCAAAGTTCAAAGCATCCAGAGGATGAGCAGAAACATACAGACCAAGAACAGCACGCTCAAAACGCAGACGTTCCATTTCAGGGTATTCAGCAGCAGGAAGAACATTATATTCAACCTTCATGTCATCCTCGAAATCCAGACCATCAAACAATGATACGGACTGCGCAGGTTTAGCGCGCGCAGCTTTCTGGTACATCTTCAAGTTGGGTTCAAGACTATCAATCAGCGCTTTACGAGTGGCACCCATACTGTCAAACGCACCACCATAAATAAGACCTTCAATAATGCGCTTGTTGATGATAGCTCGGGGTGCGCTGTTCATGAAGTCTGAGAAATCAGAGAAGTCTTTACCTTGGTCAAGACGGGCTTTCACAATCTCATCAGCAGAACCAGAACCCACACCCTTAATAGCTTTCAAACCGAACAGAATTTTCGTATCAGAAAGCGGGTAGTAGTCACGACGAGAGTTATTCAAATCAGGTGGAAGAACCTTCAACCCATTAGAACGACAGTCATCAAGGTACTCGGCCGTTTTAGCTGTATCATCAGAAACGGAGGTCAACAATGCGGCCATGAACTCAGCAGGGTAGTTTGCTTTCAAGTATGCCGTAATGTAAGACATGTAACCGTAGGCAACAGTGTGAGACTTGTTGAAGGAGTAGTCAGCGAACGGAACAAGAACATCCCATAAAGCCTTGATAGCTTCATCAGAGTAACCGTTTGCTTTCGCACCATCACGGTAAGGGATGTATTCAGCATCCAGAACTTCACGTTTCTTCTTACCCATAGCTCGACGGAGGTTGTCAGCTTTAGCCAACGTGTAACCTGAAACAGTTTGTGCAATCTGCATAACCTGCTCCTGATAAACAATGAGGTTGTGCGTCTCATCCAAAATCTCAGCTAACGTTTCAGCAAACTCAGGATGGATAGCTGTTGCTTCCTGCTCCCCGTTCTTACGCAAAGCATAATCCGTGTGAGCGTTAACACCCATAGGACCCGGACGGTACAATGCCAGCACAGCAGAAATGTCATCAAAGCTGGTAGGTTTCATCAGCTTCAGAAGAGAACGCATGGGTCCACCATCCAACTGGAACACACCTAACGTGTTACCTGCGCGAAGAAGGTCGAATGTTTTCTTATCATCCATCGGACCCTGCTTGATGGCATCCAAATCAATGTCAATGCCTTTGCGCTCCTTGATAAGCTTCACAGCATCATCAACGATACCAAGGTTACGAAGACCCAAGAAGTCAACTTTCAACAAACCAAGAGCCTCAGAGGTAGGATAATCCCACTGCGCAATCATCGCATTAGTTTTCTGATCTTGAACCATAGGAACAGTTTGAACAATTGGTTGGTTGGAAATAATTACAGCAGCAGCATGCATACCTGAGGAACGGAAACGACCTTCAAGAGATTTAGCTGTGTTCACTAACTCCTCTGCTTCCAGCTCAATAACTTTTGCGCGGAAATCCTCAGCTTCTGGGTAACGAGCAGCAGAAGGATCATAAGCTTCCTTCAGTTTAATTTCCTTACCGAAGATAGCTGGTGGCAGCGCTTTTGTGAGCTGGTCACCGACAGAGTAAGGGAAGTCAAGGATACGCCCAGAGTCTTTCAGACCCTGCTTAGCACCAATACGACCATATGTGATAACCTGTGAAACTTGGTCAGCGCCGTAAACTTCAGCAACGTGCGCGATGACTTCTGCGCGGCGAGTATCCGCGAAGTCCATGTCGATGTCAGGAGGACTGTCACGTTCAGGGTTCAGGAAACGCTCAAAGAACAGTTTGTGTTTGATGGGTTCAACGTCAGTGATGTCTAAGCAGAAACATACAAGTGAACCAGCAGCGGAACCACGACCGGCACCAACAGGAATGCCAACAGATTTAGCCCAACGGGTGAACTCAGAAACAACAAGGTGGTAACCTGCGAAACGACGCTCGTTGATGATACCGAGCTCATAACGTAGACGCTCCTCATAAACATGATTACCTGCATACTGTGGCAAACGACGAGCGAAACCTTCGAAGGTTTGTTCGGTCAGCCACTCCTCCTCAGTGAAACCATCAGGAATAGGCACTTTAGGTCGAAGGGTTGGGTCTTCTTCAATAGATATGTTGCAGCGCTCAGCAATAGCTAACGTGTTAGTGATTGCGCCCGGAAAATCCTTCTCAGGGAACAGCATGTACATCTCAGCAGCAGACTTGATGTAGTATGATGAACCTTCGAATGAGAACCTGTTACCACCTTTATGGTCAGGGAGTTCAGCCATTGTGGAGCGGGTTTGGATGGCAAGCATCTTCTCATGCGCAATGTGGTCATCAGCTTTAGCGTAATGCAAATCGTTTGTGGCTACTAAAGGAAGGTCAAGCATTTTAGCGATCTTCATAAGACCGGGACGAACAACACGCTCCAAGTCAATTGACATGTCATGGTCCATGAGTTCAACGAAAACGTTACCTCGACCTACGATGTCAACAAGCTGGGCTGCGAAGGAAAGGGCTTCATCAAACTGCCCTAAACGCAAACGTGTTTGAACTTCACCAGAAGGACATCCTGTGGTAACAATGAGACCCTCAGAATGGTCTGCTAGCATCTCCAAGCTCATACGAGGCTTTTTGTAGAAACCTTCTGTGGATGCACGAAGGTTCAGTTTGTAAAGGTTCTGCAAACCCTGATTGTTCTCAGCAAGGAGAGTAAGGTGAGTGTAAGCACCAGCACCAGAAACGTCACCTCGACCACCCTGACCGAAGAAAGTTGCTACTTTGTCAGTGTGGGAGATTGTAGACGGTGTGAAATATGCTTCGATACCAGCAATAAATTTGACGCCAAAAGCTTTACCTTGCTTGTATCCTTCGTAGATACCAACAAGTGAACCATGGTCAGTGAATGCCATGGCAGGTTGACCCAGACGGGCGACCTCAGCCATCATCTCTTGTGCGGTTCCGTACCCGTCAAGGGCGGAGTTCTCGCTGTGGCTGTGAAGATGGACGAAACCATCAATGTTGTTGCTCATGCTTTTCCTTTTACTCCTGCTGCGGAGCTTACGGCCTGAAAATCAGGGAAGGGGTTTGTAGTGTTAAGTTACGTCAAGTATATCGGTTCTAACCAAAAAATATGATAATTACTACTTTAGCTTTCCAGCAGATAATCGTTGTAAGGATCACAGAAAGAAGCATCTCATGAGTAATCATTTAGTTAACATCAACGACAGAAATCTTTTAGATTTAGTGAACTACTACCAACTTCCATCTCTGCAAGAAACTTTCGATAAACGGAAACAAGGAATTTTTCTTGTACAAAATTCAGATATAATTCATTTTATAGGATACGGTTTCGGTGATAGTTTTCAAGATGATAAAATTGATCGAGATTGGTCTGACTATCCTGTAAAGTACGAGCTAGAAATATTTTCACAATCTGAATATAGTATCGCAGATTTCCAAGAGTTATTGATTACAGCGCTGGCTAAAAAACTGAAAATTGAAGTGCAAGCGGTTTCTGACGGATACACAATCGTATCCCCATTTGACACTCTAGCTATCGCACAAAGTGAATATGCACATGCAGTAGTTGGTGTAGGAACACCCACTGGCTCAAAGTCATTCTTAATGAAAGCCGATCCTTACGTTCTGGAACGAGCTAAGATAGTTAAAGAAGCTAAATAAGAGTATCTCCTATTCCCTATATACTCATCTCATTTCTGCTAAACTTGGATAGAAACCGATAGTTGAGGCTGTGGTTTTGCGAATTGAAATCACTTCCTCCTAAACAAGTTAGATATGAAACATGCCTGAATTATACATCCCTAAAAGCCGCACTTTCGATTACGATGACATCATCCTGGTACCACAAAAATGTATCGTAAAAAGCCGCAGTGAAGTTGAGGTGAAAAGCCGTTTAGGTAACAGGACATTTGATTTGCCTGTCATCCCAGCTAACATGTCAACCATTGTTGATGAAAGCACTTGCGTATGGCTAGCTAAAAGGAACGTTTTCTATGTCATGCACCGTTTCGATGTTGATGCTGTTGCATTCACCAAACGTCTACAGGAACAAGGTCTTTACGCTTCCATCTCATTAGGTATCAAGCAAGCAGACTATGACACCATTGACCAGTTTGTTACAGAAGGTGTCACCCCTGAATACATCACAGTTGATGTTGCCCATGGTGACAATGATGAAGTCATCAAAATTGTTGAAGTTTTGAAGAAGAAACTTCCTGAAAGTTTCGTTATCGCAGGTAACCTTGCAACTGTTGAAGGTGCGTTACGTCTTGCTGATGCGGGTGCAGATGCTGTGAAGGTTGGTATTGGTCCAGGTTCAGCATGTTTGACTGCACCTAACACAGGTTTCGGTAGCCGAGGATGGCAGCTTTCTGCTATCGCCACCATTGCAGAGCATCTTGCAGGAACAAAAACACAAATCATTGCTGATGGCGGTATCCGTCATTACGGTGACATCGCTAAGAGCATCGCTTTTGGAGCTGACATGGTTATGATTGGTGGAATGTTCGCTGGTCATGATGAGAACCCCGGAGAACTCCTCGAAGTTGACGGAGAATTCAAGAAAGCTTTCTTCGGTAGCGCTTCCGAACACCAGAAAGGTGAACAGAAGCATGTTGAAGGTCTAAAAATGTTCGTACCGTACAAAGGCTCATTGGACACCACCATCCGTATCATTCAGGAGAACCTCCAAAGCTCCGTTTCATATGCTGGTGGTAAAGAGCTTCTTGACCTACGTAATGTTGAATACGTACTCCTGTAAAAAGGGCTAAGAAACTACTCTTTTCGTATTTCATTGTTATGATAAACCTATGACAATGAAAATCGCTTCCACAGCAGATCAGAAACTTAAAGCTACAGGCAAACGTGTCTTCGAAGATAAAATTGACACTGGCGGAATGTTCCCTGATGAACGCCTCATTATTTTTGATGAGACCCCTGATGTTGCTTTGCCGTACCTTGGTTTTGTAGGCTCAGGATGGGGTGGCGGACGAGGTTGCCGTCATGCCACTTATGAGGCAGCTTACGCATACATCATGAAAATTTCTGAGGAGATGTACGGATAATGTTCAGTAGCGAACAAAAGTTTTCGGTAAACGGCTCTGAGAAAGAGCGACTAAAGCAGACTCTTCAACTTGCCCTTGGCATGTCTGGAAGTAAAATTCAAGCTTTCAATACAAACGGTCACAGTATCACATTTTACTGGCTGGATAAAGAGGGTACGAACAAGCTACCTAAAACAGATAACATTGAAACTATCATCAACATTGTCTGGGATCATCTGACATCTGATGAAGCGAAAGAATCCTTCGCTTATGAACCTCGTGAGAACATTGACGGCAGCATTGAAAAAGGCTGGGAAGTTTTCCTACCTAACTGGAATGATGATGACCCTAACCACTTCTATGCAATCTTTGCTGTGAAGTTGGCTTGGCTTTACTACGCTAAATAAATCAAATAGTTGTGGCCTCCGTATAGAAGATTATACGGAGACCACAACTATTTTAATGCTGATTTACTCGGTGTCTGAGTAACTCTCAATGAGTTCAACTTGACCTTCATCAACCATCCATTTAATCTCAACTAATGGTGCATCCAACCCAGTGTCATCATCCTCATAAATACCTAAAGTGACAATAGCCCATTCAAAGTTATCTTTCGTATCCTCAACATACTCCGCCAACCATGCGCCGAACTCATTGAAATCGGAGTTGTATTCATCAGGGTCTTCTGCACCGTTCAACGCCAGCCTCTTTGTGCTAGTGGAATAATTTTTAGGGTGCGCAAATAGTATGGGGTCACCGAACGAGTCGAAAACATTGATGTCCAAGATGGCTTGCTTCTTACCTGAAAGCGCGGTAAAAATAATGAGAATGTTACTGACATCAGCATCATCCCATACAGTATTCTGAACCAGATATGGGTATGTTCTGAAATCGAACATGTCAGAATTTTTCATCATGCTTACCTTACAGAAAGGGTAACAAATTCAAGGATTTGCTCCCCAGCCTGCACGCCCGGTTTTGTAGTGGAGCGGATGTGTTTCGCTGAACCAAGTTCTTCTAATTCACCATGAGCTGGGCGGATGGAGTGCTTCGCAAATTCGAGAAGACCTAAATCAAGCATAGAATCACCGGCAGCAAAAGTTTTCTTTGTTCCGTATCGGGAAGCCAGCTCAGCAGCCGCTGCTTCTTTCGTAACAGCGACAGGTAGCATGTAGATACTGCGACTTTGAACGGAGTAACGATAGTTCCATGTACCAAGCTGGGCTTTCACATACTCAATGAAATGTGCAGGAACTTTCTCATGTGCGATGACAGCAATGAACATGTTGCTTGTGATGCGAATTTTGTTGAACCATTCCTCTTTACCGAACTTTGCAACCACTTCCGCATACACATCCGAAGGAGCCGCTGACTGTGAACTTACACGTTCACGAATGGTTCGTGCCCAATCTTTATCCTCCTGCGCGTTAGTGAGAATAATCCCACCATTATCCAAAATGGTGTGCTTGTTGACAACATCAGGGATGAATACACGGTCAAACTGGGTTGGGCTGCGTGTTGAGCATGGAACGAACACAAGTTCGCGGGAAAGCTCCTGCAAAACCTTTACCGCATTCACAGTCATGAAGGAATGGGGTTTCTTCACATGTGTTTCAACAACAGCTAAACCATTATATGTTCCTGTGTGCTTGTCAATCATTCTCATGGAGTAGATCATTGTCTGGTCTAGGTCGCAAAAGAAAATAGGTTTAGTCAAACCGGGTTACCTCCGAAAGGTTGTTAGTATATAAGACCAGTCTACCACTGGGAAGGTTTTGAAGTAGGTTACGCTGCATTGCCGTCAGCGCCTACAGCGCCTTTGGTGTACTGGGGATGGATAAGTCCAATAGCCGCGTAAGGAAGACCCTCAACGAGCTCAACAGGAACACCACGGTTCTCTGCAAGCAAACGAACATGAAGTAGCTCATCAAACTTGTCAGGGCGAACCAGAATTTTCCAAGGAACACGACGAAGTAGAACGCGGGTTGTTTCACCAACACCCGGCTTCACCAAGTTCACATTGTTGATGCCGTACTCTTCACTGATGGCTTCAACAGCTTTCCAGCCAGACCAGTCAGGGGCAGTGACAACATGAGTTTCAGCAATCTTACCTGCTTCAATAATAAGCTCCTCCGTGAAGAGTTCACTAATGGTGTCTACAAAGAAAACAGAGTAGTCGTTCTCAGCGAACTCTTTATAAAACTTAGCGCCATGGTAGTCATCCGCACCAATGTAAGCTTCGTTCAAAACGGTGCGTGAAATCAGACCTGAAACTGTTGAGTTCAAGCATGCTGATGGGATAAGGAAGTCATCACGAGTTCCGTAAATGGTGACACAGTTGGCTGGGTCAGCAAGAACAGCAAGCTCACTTGACATGTGAATTCCAGTGTCAGCTTCATAGACTTTCAGAGCCTCAGTCAACTCGTTGACAATTGCGCCTTTACCAGTCCAACCGTCCACGAAAATAACATTCTCAGGGTCATGGTTAGCAGCAATGTAATTGAGCGCGTTGTAGTCGATACCTTTACCACGAACAATGGAGATGGCATAATGGGCTGCATCAACATCGTAAGCCTGTTTCAGGTAACGCTTGATGAGAACACCGATGGGTGTTCCGGCACGAGCGAGAGACACCAGCACAGGGTTAGCTGCACGCAGACGGTAAATCTGTTCAGCAACAACAGCTACTGACAGAGCCAACTCATCTTTTCCTTCTTCAAGGGATGTTTTGAAGAGTTCCTGATATTCAGCGGTTGGCTGGTACTCGATAGGCAATGATTCTGCATAGTGTGCGCCACCTGACTGGATGGCTTCCTCACGGTCCTCAGTAGCGCCTTCAAGCTCAGCATGGGAGAGGTCTTTGAGTAGCCATTTGACATCCTCAGGTGAGTATGAGCCGAACTCAGGGGATACGAGAGGGGCTTGTAGTTTGTTTGGGTTCATGCTTGCTTCCATAATAAAAATGTTGCGTGTTCGGTTTTTCAGAACACTGATGAGATTTGTTTCAGGGGTTGTCAGTTTAGCTGTATCTGCAACGCCTTCGGTGAGGATAACGATGCTATCAAATGTGTCACCAATGTTGTATGAGAAACGCTTTGACGTGTCGCCTTCAACCTCAGGAACATAGAATTTGATGCGGTCACGAATAGCGTAACCATCATTGTCATAGGCAACGACAGGTGAACGTGTGGTGGTTGAGTACAGCACAGGTGCTTCATGTTTCTTTTCAAGCAAACGAGCAACCTGCAAAGAAAGGTACATGTCTTCCTCTAAACCAAGAACAAGAGTTTTACCAACAACCATTTTACTGAGCTTCTCAGCAATGTTGGTAGCCGTCTGGTTTAGCTCATCAAAATCATCTAAACCATTTTTGGGGTTAGGTGCAGCAGCACCATACTTGGTTGTGAAAACAGCAGCAGTACGCGCAGTTTTGATTACAACAACACCCTCAGCTTTGATGGCTTTGATAACTGGCTCTGCCTGTTCTACAGCGTCCGCAGGGATTTCAAGATGACCTGAGAACAGGGAGAAAATCTGAATGTCAATGTTGAGCTCGGCAGCAAACTCAGCCATCTTCAAACGTGCAGCATCATCACGCAAATCAACGAGCGTGGCAACAAAATACTGTTTACGTGGAATACGCGCATGCAGCATGCTAATGGTGTTCAGGATGGTTTTACCTGTTGTCAGTTCATCATCAACCAAAACAAGAGTTTTTGAAGCATCTTCAAGGTAGGAAGAGTCTTTCGGGGTAAGGTGATGGGAGGATGCATGGGAATGCTCTTCCTCAAAGCCACCGAACTCAACAGCCCCAGCGTCAGGGTAACGGGTTGAGTTGATGTAGTATGCCCGTAAATCATCTGCGATGGCCGCACCTAAAGCTGTAGCAGTTTCAGCGTAACCGAAAACAACAACTTCATTACGGCCGAAGGAATAACCATCATCCAGATGGTTACCTAGAACACTTACAGGTAAATCACCAACCAAAGCAGCAAGAAGCTCTTTCTTCCAGGTATCAGCTCGGGAATGAGCTGTGTCAGGATAAACTTCCTGAAACAGGAGGTAACTGTCAATGCAGTTTGACAGCACGTTAGCCGCATACCGAATAACAGTAGGTGACTGCGGGTAATGCTTACCCAAAACTTTTGACACAAGGAGGTGTGCGCGTTTCGGGTTCTTCCTCAACGCAACACCAACAAGGGTCTCCAAAGGAATGATTTGCTCACCCTGAGTTTTGATAGTAAGGTTCAGTTTCTCCGAAACGAACTCACCCTGCCAGTTATTTTCAACCATTAATTCCTGCTTCCAAAAAGTCGATAAAGTCAATGTCCTGATTGGATACCCCGAAAGCGTCAGCCCTAATCAGAGTTTTAATTGCCCAAGCGTGATGAGGCTTAATCTCATTCATCTTATTGCGGTAGAAAGAAGATGTTGCACCACCATGTGAATGTTCACCAGAGGTAATGTCAAGCGCATCAGAATACTCCTCATGTGTCACCACAGAGAATGAATGAACCAATGGAATGTGGGAAGGGTGGATGATGGTTTTACCCAACAAACCGTTCACCCTATCCAACTGAATTTCACGGATGAACGTGTCATCACCTGAAACAAGAAGTCTGCGACGAAGAGCTTTGTCATCATCGAAGATGCTTTCACGAAGTTGAGGCTTGAACAGACGCTCACCTGACTGGAAATGCTCCCACACTGCACCTGTGATAGTGTAGTTGTCTTCGGAACGACCGAACACGTTCACAATGTCACCAATGGCGCTGGCAACAGCATGAACATCCCAAACAGTGAAGTCAGGGGAGCGGCGAACACCGTAAACAGAACTCATGTCTGTTGCGCCAATACGCACAGCAAGAACCAAATCCTTGTTACGGTCAAGAATTCTTTTCAGACCAGTGAGAACATCAACACGAGTTTCCCTGTGAACAATGTTCGGTGATTCAAGAACCGGCATGAAATACAGTGGGCGTTCCAAATCCTCATTGATTACTTTGAGAATATTAACAAACGCAGAAGCCACACCAGTAAGGTCTTCAAATTTAGGGAAAACAAAACCTGTGAGAACGGAAAGGTTTGTGCCATTCTGCTCTGCAATCTTCTGCAGATGCTCAGGTGTGCGAACACGGACAAAAATGAGCGGCAGGTCAGACACGGTTCCACGTTCAACTAAAGCCGCAAGAACATTATGTAGGTTCTGCTCAGCCTCAGGAAGCTTGTCATCAGGAATTGAATCTTCAAGACAGATAACAATACTTCCTGCACCCTTGGTGCGCATCTTCTGCAAATCATTCACCAAATCAGGGCGAGTGGCAGGCATGTAAAGAGTGGCACCAAGCACAGAAGAAAGAAGCTGTTTATCTGAACTGAAATCAAACTCTGTGGGTTCACGGAAAAACAGGTGAGCCTTCTGGTCATCTGTCAGGGAACTGTAATGTCGCATAGGTTCCCTCCTAGGAAACAGGTGTTGTGATGGAGAATGTAGTGTCGATGTCGCTGTCCAACTTCTCAAAGCGAACTTCAACTTCATTACCAACAACAGAAAGATAGGCTACATTCTTCCCATCTTCGGTATCGAGAACTATATTGGCTCCGTCAAGAAGAATGAGGGTGATAATGCCTGAATTGGCACCCAGAATGAGGCGGCGCAGCTTACGGATGTGACGCAGACCAACAACAACCTCATCCTTGTAGAACTCTACAAGCTTACGGTTCCCTGTTGAAGGAACCTCATGCTGGATTGCTGTTGAAGCGGTACGAGGCGCACCGTTATGGTCAGTGTAGGTTGCTCCGTCAGGAACGTTGTGAACGATACCACTGTCACGGTCAACTGACTGCCAGCCGAAAACGTCAACACCTGTAGCGCGAAGTGAACCAATCGCTGACTGTCGTGCATTGAAACGCACAACAGGGTTTGCAGCGGAAAGAACAATCCGACCCGCAACAGCAGGCTTCTTCGGAAGACCTGTAGGCGCGGATGTGGGGGCTTCAAGCAGACCAGAAGCACTGCCAGCGGCAGCAGCATCCTGTGACAGGCTCAGGAAGTTTGTGGAGGTCTGAACGGCAACAGGAGCGGTTGATACCCGCTCACCTGCCTTCAACCTACGGCGCATGAACACCACATCAGGGCGTGGTGAAACCAAATCAACCGTCATTAGAGGTTGACCTTGAAATCCTTGGCAACTCCAACAAGACCTGTGGAGTAACCCTGACCGACAGCACGGAACTTCCACTGACCCTTGTAACGGTACAGTTCACCGAAAACCATAGCGGTTACATCAGTGTTTGCCTGAGCAACATCGAAGCGAACCATTTCATCCTCAGCGCTGTCAGAGACACGAATGTATGCGCTTCGCACAGAACCGAAGTTTCCTGGACGGCGAACATCAGGGTCAACGTAGACGATGAAAACAATCTTCTCAACAACCTCAGGAACAAGAGCAAGGTTGACTTCAATCTGCTCAGCGTCACCGTTCGTGACATACCGTACAGCATCGTCAGGGGTGGAAAGCTGGTTGAAGAAAATAAGGCTTTCGTCAGAAATGGCAACATTGTTTGCGTCACACATCACTGCGGAAGGAACAAGTTCCGTTGCAGGTCCCGAAGGCTGAACAATGTTCCAGCCGAAACCAATAACAATCTCCTTAAGGAGAGGGTTCAGTGAAGTCAGTGAGGTATTAGCTCCTGCTTCAAGACGCACTACACCAGCCATTTCTTTTACCCTTTTCCTTAGTTACTAAACTTGTTTTCGATGAAGATTTTGTGTGTTTCCAGTGAGGAAACCTTGTCGCCGTAAATCTGGGCGTTCAACTCACGAACGCTTTTCTCTAAAGTATCATACTGTTCGAGAAGAAGCAAATCGGCACGACCACCATCAATCTTCTCTGCCGCGTTCAGTGACAGGAAGATGTTAGCGGGAGTTGGAATGTAGTCAGTGAGGAGAGCTTTCACCGCGTACTCGTTCTCAGCGGTGAGAGGGTTGTCCACAATGTGCTTCAACATGGGGCGAACAATATCATCAATGGTACGAAGACGTGAGTACACGGCAGGGGAAATCTGGTTTGAAATCTGGCGAACGAACTTAGCCAGAACATCCAACTGCTGCTCAGCCTGAACATGGAACGGGTCAGCAGTAACCATAGGGGTCACAGGGGTAGGTTCACCCTGAACACCGAAAAGGTTTGAAAACCAAGACATTTCTCTGAACCGCCTTTCTGTGACTTATGAGGTTCATTTTCTCTCTTCCATAATAGTAGCACACCCGACTGACATAATCAAACCCATCAGGCATGTTTTATGTTCTATGCTGGTTCAAATGCATCGGAGAACCCTAATAACCATGTTATCTGATGGTTTCAGTAGTTGGTTCATACTGAACACCCTCTTCTGGGGCGCAGGAGCGGTTCTGGCGGCATACACCATTCTTTATGGGTAAGGTGATGGGTTAGCTCTGTGAGGGGCTTAGATACGCTGAGGGCATACAGAAGGGGAGGAACCCTGTGTTAGCGGTTCCTCCCCTTACCTGTTTACAGCTTAGGCTTCGAGAGCCTTGCCAGTCTCACCAGCTTCAAGCGCACGCGCACGCTCTAGCTGGGGCTTTGCACGGTCAAGCTGAGCGGAAAGCGCACCAATGGTGACCTCCATCTTGGCGTTAGCCTCAGCCTTGAAGGTGTCAATGGCATCCATCGTGGAGAAGATGTCATCGAACGCCTTGGTCAGTGTCTCGACAGAGACACCAGAGTTGGTTGCCTGCTCGTGAACACGGGTGGTGTTCTGCTTCAGCATTGCAGATGTGGCGAGAATGGTCTTGTTGGTAGCCTCATTCACAGCGTCAATCTGGTCAAGAACCAGCTTCTGCGTGTCAAGTGCCTGAGCGACAATGACAGCGGTACGGAGGGCAGTGATGGTCGTGGTACGCGCACGGTCAACACCCTTGATGAGTTCGACGTTGTTCTTACGAACAAGCTCCATAGCCATGTAACCCTGAACTGACACAGCAAGCTGGGTCAGGAGGTCCTGATGACGCTGGCGAACGACGAACAGCATGTCGGTCTCAATCTGGTTAGCAGCCTGTAGGTTGCCGCTCTGCTTAAGACGCTCAATCTCAAGAACAATCTCACGGTCGATGCCCTCAGCGAGAACAATGTACTCACGAAGCTGAAGCATCGTGTTCCACTGGTTCTGCTTCTCCTGCTGCAAGGAAGCGTTATCCTTCTGAAGCTCGTCCTGACCAGCAAGAAGGGACTTCACGATGTTGTCAAGCTGAGCCTGAGCGCTCTCGTACTTGCGGAAGTAGCGGGTAATCTTCTTGCCACCCGGAATGAAACCGAGGAACTTCTGAACGCCCGTGAGGTCAGCAGCGTTCGGGGTAAGGTCGGTGACGGTGTTGCGGAGGTCAGCGAGGGTGTTAGCAACGCGAATGGTTGCATCCCCACCGCTTGCCTTAGCGCCAGCAACAGAGGACTGCTTGCGCTCCAAGAGGCGGCTCGTGCCAGCACCAGCGATGACGATTTCCTTCTGAGCGAGGTTCTGAATGTCAGAAATCTTCGCAGCGAAAGCAGGGTCATTCGGGTTGAACTTCACGAGGTCAGTAACGAAGCCCTTAGCCTGATTGCCGATTTCGAGCTTGCGGCTCGGGTCAACCTCAGGAAGCATACCAGTGGCGGCATCCTCCTGAACAATCTCAACAGCAGGGGGAGCATCCAGAACGATAGGAGCGGAAGGCTTCTCTGCGTCAGGAGGAGTAAGTAGTGTCATTGTTCTTTGTTACCTTTCAAGTCTTTCAATGTTAGTTGAGTAGGTTAGAAAACTAACCCTGTTTTACTTTTCTATCCCACTATAACATACGGTTTAGGCGAATGCAAATCCTATGTAGGTTTTTTAGAGGTTTATTGAAGTATCTGTTGTTTACGTTGCTAGCTTAGCATACTGCACTGACAAAAGAAAGAAGGGGAGAGAACAATTTCATGTTCTCTCCCCTTCTCAGATGAAACTTGGGTTAGATTGCAACTCCGAAGTCACGAGCGATGCCGCCCAGACCATCTGCGTAGCCCTGACCGACAGCCTTGAACTTCCACTCTTCACCGTTACGGTAAAGGTCAGCGAAGACAAGTGCAGTCTCCATTGAGTAGTCCTCGGAAAGGTCATAGCGAACCAGTTCCTCGTCGTTCTCGGCGTTCACAACGCGGATGTAAGCGTTACGAACCTGCCCGAAGGACTGTCCACGCTCAGCGAACTGGTCAATGGAAACGGTGACAGCGATGCGGTCAACATCAGCAGGAACACCTGCGAGGTTCACATCAACAGTCTCGTCGTCGCCGTCGCCAGCACCCGTGCGGTTGTCGCCGTTGTAAACAACGGAACCGTCAGCGGACTTAGGCTGGTTGTAGAAGATGAAGTCATCTGAACTACGAACCTTACCATCAGCACCAAGAAGCAGTGCGGAAGCGTCAAGGTCGAACGCGCCACCATCGGTTGAACGGGCATCCCAACCAAGACCAACACGAATCTTGGTCAGACCAGGAGAGGTCTTGGTGAGGGAAACGTTGCCACCCTTTTGAAGTGTAAGAGCCATAATATTTTTCCTTATCTAATCTGTTTAGTATGTTTTGAACGTGCTTATATCTTTATCGTACCAGAAGGCAGATTAGATTGCAACTCCGAAGTCACGAGCGATGCCGCCCAGACCATCGCCGTAACCCTGACCGACAGCCTTGAACTTCCACTCACCAGCAGCAGCCTTGTCGCGGTAAACCTCAGCGAATACAAGAGCAGTCTCAGTGGAGGAGTCCTCGGAGAGGTCATAACGTGCAACCTCAACACCAGTGACAGCGTTCTCGATGCGGACATAAGCGTTACGAACCTGCCCGAAGGACTGGTTACGAGCAGCGTAGTCATGGATGGAAACTGCAATCACGATGCGGTCAACATCAGCAGGAACCTTGGAAAGCTGAACGCTGATGGTCTCGTCGTCGCCGTCGCCAGCACCAGTGCGGTTGTCGCCACCGTACACGACAGAAGCGCGAGCCTCGTCAGGGTTCTTACCGTCGATGGTCACATCAGCCATCTGGTTGTAGAAGACGAAATCTTCATCCGAACGAACCTTACCTGCTGCATTCAGCAGAAGTGCTGATGCGTCAAGGTCGAAGTCCAGTCCGTTGGTTGAACGGGCATCCCAACCCAGACCGACAAGAACGCTCTCAAGTCCGGGGTCAGTCTTTGAAAGGGAGATGTTTGAACCCTTGGAAAGTGAAAGTACCATTTTAGTGTTTATCCTAACTTATGTTTTAGAAGGTGTTTATGTTTTAGATAATACAGGAGGTTTTCCTGTATGTCAAATCGACTTAGACAGCAGCCTGAGCGTCAGCAACAACGTCCTTAGCGGTACGACCGTCAGCAGGGTTACCGATGGCGGTGAAAGCCCATCCTGAACCCTGACGGGTCAGCTTGGCAACAATCTGCGCGGTACGGTTACCAGCGTCAGCAAGGTTGTAACGAACAAGCTCGTTCTCTGCACCACTGATGTCAGCAACGCGAGCGAAGACGTTTGAAATCTTGCTGAAAGAGTGCCTGCTGTATGAAGTGATGACGATGACGATGGACTGAACCTGAGCGTCAACGCGAGCAAGGTCAATGACAATCTGCTCGTCGTCGCCGTCGCCAGCGCCAGTGAGGTTGTCACCGTTGTGATGTACGGAACCGTCCTTGGAGTTCAGTCCGCCATACCACACGGTGTCAAGAACGCGCTTGTCACCGCCAAGAAGAATTGCGGAAGCGTCAAGGTCGATGGAGCCACCGAAAAGGCCACCCTTCGCCTCATCCCAACCAAGGCCAACAAGAACCTTGCTCAGTGCGGAGCCGTCACTCTTGGTGAGTGAAAGACTGGAACCCTTAGTAAGTGAAACTACCATAATAATATTTTTCCTTTTTCTAGTATTTGGTGGAACCTAATAACTTAACCGTAGCACATGATTTCAAGTTACGTCAACTCGGTTATCTGTTTTCATGAAACTTCCATGAAACATTTCGTAAATTTTACTTCTTTTCCAACTGTAAACCGCTTGTTTCTGCAACAAATTTATTTTTCAGGAACTCAGTATTCATCTTCAACTGGGTCACAGCATCATCAGAATATCGGGCGATAAGTGCTTTCAGAACATTCAGCATCACATCCAGTTGTTCGTTAACCTGCTCAGCTACTTCATCATTACGGCGGCTAGAAGCGATGCTTTCAAAAACTCGAACCAAAGTGAGAAGCTGACTTTCAATAACTTCAACACTCTGTTCATCTTCAACTGTCAACGCCATTGTGCGAACTTTACTTACGCCTTTAGTGACAGACAAAGCTTTCTTCAATGAAGCGGCATCAAAAGATGAATTGCTCACAATGGATTGCAAGGAAGAGAACTTCGAAACAGTTGCTGGGGTTGTCACAGTAGTGATGGCAGCAACCTGCTGAGGCTGTGCAATTACTTTCATTTTGCCTTTTTTGAAAGTACGGGCAGAGCGAAGCGTTTTTCGAATTTTTCTGAGCTCGAAGTAGTAAGGTAAAGTATCCCATGCAGCAACAACAGAGAATGAAGCAGGAACACTAAGGATGGTTGCAACCATAACAATAGTCCATTGCCAAGTCATCAGTACCCTCCTGTAATGCTCTTATTTGCATATGTAACATGTCTGATTGTACGGTAATTGTCTTTCGCAGCATCCAGAGCAGCAGCATGAGCTTTCAGACTTCGGCCATTGATAGAAGCTGCTGCATCACGAAGTATAGGAAGTTCTATTTCCCATGCTGCTTTAGCTGTTTCTGTAGTCATAAGTTCTTCCATATTTCGCCATTTATGGTACGTGATAAGGAAACCTAACAGTTCGTTAGTGAAGTCAGCAGAAGGCTCAGTTCGATGTTTCCTCTCAGTAATTAGAGCGGATGTCAGGCTGTAGCTGATGCTATGACTGGTGCGAAGGTAGGTATATTCTCTGACTTCGAAATAATAGTCAGTAAGTTCATGAGCTTTGACTATCGCCCCCAAAGTTTTGTAATCAAAACTTACATCATCAAACTTTCCAACCTCAACAGCTTGAATAAAAGTTTTTAGCTGTTTGAAGGTTTTCTTCGCTGGACGGTTAAAAATGAGGTTACGGTAAAACCCGCCAATCCCTGTTGGTTCTTTCCCCATATCACCTACATCCCTTGCCATAGCTGAGAACAAAACGGTGAACCCAATAGAGGGGATAAGTAAAAATAGACCTAAGAATGCATCCATTTTTATTTACCTTTCTCTAAACGAAGACCATTATTTTTGTTGAACTTTGAACGCAGGAACCCTGTGTTACTTTTCATTTGGTTCACCACGTTTTCTGTGTAGTTCTCACGAATGTCATAAACGGCTGTGTACAGAACATCTAGCTGCTCTCCTAGTTCCGCCATGACATCTTTAGCTGACTGCCGTGTGGCAGGAAGGCTTTCGAAAAGACGCACAGAAGTCAGAAGTTGTTCGTTCACAACATTCAAGTCATGGGCATCTTCGATGGAGAGGTTATCTAGTTTTTGGACAGCAAACAAAGCATCTGCAACTGTAGTTGCTTTACGACGCAAACTTACGGGAAGGCTGGAAATGTCAACATAGGACTGAACTTTAGCGATGGCAGAGAGTTCCAACATTTTAGGTTCTTTGACCTGTTCAATACTCTTCACCTTCTTCGCTGCTTCAAGCATATGAATGGATGACGAATCAGCGATGACAGCAAATTGAGATTTTTGCAAAGCCGTAAGACCATGGTTTGCTCTAACCCCGACCCTGAAAGCTTTACCTGAGTAACCAACAAAAACTCCTGAACCCAGACCTAAAATAACGCACAAAGTGATAACAGCAAACATCAGCCTAGTCTCCTTACCAGTCGCTCAGACATTCTACGACGCGGGTTTGTAGCCATTTCCACATCGACTGTGGTTTTGGCGTTCTTTCGAATAGCTTTGTAAGAGGACAGTTCACGATTTTCATTCTTCGTGACCCAAGATGCAATATCTTTCTTTAGGCTTTCATTTTCACTCTTCCACTGCAACTCAAATGGTGAAAGCTGGTAATCGTAAGAACTCATGTTCGCTGGCATTGTATCACCCAAAGCAATGATGTCAGCATAGAGTTCAAAAAGCCTCTTCACACTGACAATACGGGGGATAGCGGAAATCTTTTTCTCGGAGGTAAGGATGTAATCAAATTTATCTTCCTGTTCTGGAAGATAAAGGTATGCGTTGAAAACTGCTGCATTCACCTTCTCCAAAGAATCATAGGTGATATCAGTGAGGGTAACTGTACCTGAGTTCACAGCATTGACAACCATACGAACCTGACTGCGCAACTTACTCATTCGCCGCGCAGAAGTCAGCCGGAGGATGAAGTTCGGGAACCTAACCGCCTCCTGAGACAGTATTGCGCTTGACCCTGCCGCGAACGCGAAAGGGATTACAGTACACAGTAAGATAACCCAGAGATTCATGTTTTCAGCCTAACCTAGTTAGTGTGAAAAAGCAAGCCAACATAGCTGAGTAATCCCATAAAATTCTATTTACTTCCAGAACATGGGATACTAGACGCTGTGATAGTAGAAAATAGTTTTGTAACAGCGGATGCTTTGGATGGGTTGACGTATCAGAAATTTGATGCCATTTTCAGCTCTACCCAATGCCGTGTACATGTCATAACCTATGACCAAAAGTTAACTCATTTGAAACTGATACTGTCGAAAACTTCAGAAGCTTTAGAGCCTAACAGCCGAGATAACCATACTGGTGAAGGTGGCACATTAGAAGATTTAGTTCACACCCAACCTGACCTACGTTTTGCTGTGAACGGTACATACAACCATTACCGCAAAGAATATTACCAATGGCATCATAACGATTACCGTGTAGGTGACCCAGCAGGTTTTGTAAAAATACGTGACCATTTATATGATGACAACCCACATAAAGCATACAATGGCTATTTGCAGCGAACGCTGAATAAAACATGGGAAATAACTGACAGCCCTGATATTACAAGCAAATATATTCTGAGTTCTCGTCCTCTACTGATACATAACGGGGAGAACATTGTATTACCGTTAGCTGAAATGGAACCTGCGCCACCTAACACTGTCACCCCGCCCAGTTTCCTTCATCATGGTTTACAGCATCATGCACGAACCGCGATAGGGGTAAAAGGGGATAATCTGCTATTTGTTATTGCGGAGAGTGAGGAGACAGAAACAAGTAAAGGGGTAACATTACCCCAGTTGCAGGAGCTAGGCTCTCACCACGGCTTAGAGAGCTTCCTGAACCTTGATGGAGGAGGCTCCTCCCGTTTTTGGCTAAAGGATGAAGGTGGGGATTTTGTTCAAAGCCTCACCGCCCCTGATGACGAGAATCGCATACTGGGAAACATGCTGATGCTTTTCAGCACCACGCAACCAAACTAAACAGTAACGGTTTCAACAGGTTCTGGAACAGCGACTGCACTACCCTGCTTCAACGACAGTCGAGAAGACAACTGGCGTTCTTTCACATACGCCTGTGTCACAAGAAGCTCATGCTTCACCTGATTAACCTCATTCTCTAAAACATCATGGAGTTCCTTATTTAACGCTGACAGGATAGAAGTGACAGTAGATAAATCCGTGTCACCTAACGTCAGGAGCTTCTCACGAAGCTGAATAACTTGTTTAATGTCATTCAGTACACGAGCAAGACTATGTTTTGCTTCAACACCTAAATCCTGCTCCTGTAACAGTTTCACACGGCTCGCAACACTCTCAAACAGAACCCTAACTTCTCCTGACAGGCTCTCTAGAAAAATGTCTGTTTTTGAGACTAAAGCAGCATCAAAATGTACATCAGCATCATCATTTTTCTTTATAACATATGAAACATTATCAGCTCCTGTAATCAGAACATAGTTGTTCTTATTCTTATCACGGAACTCAGAACGCTCGAACCATGTTTCATGCCAAGTCACCTGACGCCCAAGATATTCTAACGTGCTACCCGAAACCCGAATACCATAACGTTCAGCAAGCCAAACTTTCAAACTTTTCTCATTAACCTGCTGAACAGCATCAAATATTTTACTCCATTTAGAATTCCATATCATCAGGGGAATGGAGCCAAAAGCGACCGCACCGAACACAAAAGGTAATACAGCCAGAATACCAGCAGCAATAGTTCCTTCTAACCCACTGGCAGACCCGATGCCAACAGCATAGTTTACAAAAGCAGAAACACTAGTACCCATGACACTAACAACCATTAAAGCAGAAGCAGATTCAGTCCACAGCATCGCTTTTTTCTTCGGGCTAAAAGACTCTTTCGGGATAGGAGGAACAAACAAGGTTTCGGATGATACCTCCACAGTTGAACGCACATGTGCGGGTATTTGCACCCCACCCACCTGCGTAACCTCTTTGGATACAGTCATAAGTTTTACTCTTTCTGAGAATTAGGTGAAACTAAAAAGGGGCGAGTGAAGATTTCTCCTCACCCGCCCCTTTGGTACTAACTAGTCAAGCGGCGTGTCCTGCAACGTAGTTGCATTATCCAGATGACCCTCACGAGCCTCCTGCTTGTTCTTCACAATCGAGCTAATGAAAGCCGCGATGATGAGAGCAACACCGACAAGACCAGTGATGACCTCAGGAACAGGGAACGCGATGGAAACGATAAGCAGAACAGCCAGCGCACCAATCGCCCAGTGTGCGCCGTGGTCAAGGTAACGGTAGTCATTCAGTGTTCCCTTGTTGACAAGGTAGATGGTGATGGAACGAACAAACATTGCACCAGCACCAAGACCCAGAGCGATGATGATTGGGTCAGTGGACAGAGCCAGCGCACCAATAACACCGTCGAATGAGAATGAAGCGTCAAGAACTTCAAGGTAGAGGAAGGAAGCGAAAGCAGCCTTACCTGTCAGCTTGGTTGCAGCGGAGATAGCGTGGTTGTTTGCAACCTTCTCTTCATCCTCTTCAAGCTTACCTTCGAAGAAGTTACCGATGCCGTTCACAACAAGGTATGTAACCATACCTGCGATACCTGCAACCAGAACAGTCTCAGCGTGACCTGCGGCAAGTGAAGCAATACCGAGGATAGCAAGCAGACCGATTACAACAGCAGCAACATCCAGCTTACCAAGCTTAGCAAGCGGAACTTCAAGCCAACGAAGCCAGTGAATGTCACGCTCAGTGTCAAGGATGAAGTCAAGGAACAGCATCAGAAGGAACATACCACCGAAAGCAGCAATCTGCGGGTGAGCGTGATGGAGAATGTAACCGTAAGTTCCAGCCTCCTCAGGGTCACCCTGCTCCATAGCAAGACCCCATGCCTCAAACGGGTTCAGACCAGTCGTGACACCCACAATAACAAGCGGGAAGAGAAGACGCATACCGAAGACGGCAATAAGAATACCGATGGTAAGGAACATCCGCTGCCAGAACGGGGAGAGCTTCTCAACGATACGAGCGTTCACGATTGCGTTGTCAGCGGAGAGCGAGGTCTCGAAGACAACAAGCAGGAGGACGAGCAGGGCGGCGGTAATTCCACCGTAGAAGAATCCGACTGCAACAGCAAGTACGGAAACTACAATGGAGAAACCAAAAATCCTCAGCGGGTGCTGCGGCTTAGTGTACGACATATAAGAACTCTTTCTTTTCGAATGGGTTGGGTTTGCTTATGCATTGAGCGTATCAGAAAACTATGAGGAAAGCAAATTCGGTTATCTTTTTTCTGAAAATTCTCCTACAAGTAATGATTTGGCTACTCTTCATGTATCTGTACCTTTATCCGATATATGTTATGAAATCTCACCCACATTTTATAAGGAACGCTGATGACGCAAGTGCTATTCAACCAAACACCTCCACGCATTGGAAACTCTATTGAGGAACCCAGCCAAGATGTTATTGAAACAACATTGAATCTGCGTCAAGTTTCGCTGGAAGACGCTGTACGTTATGGAGGTCCTATCACTAGGGCAGCTATTGGCGCTATGGAATTCGTTGGTGACCGCAAATACATCATCGTTGACACCAAAGTTCACTTGTTGATGCCCAGCTTCATTCCTGCAATTCCCGGCTGGCACACTGACGGAGTTCCACGCGGCGAAGAGATGAACCCAGCAGGTCGCGGAAAGCCTAACCTGCGAGCTCAGGTTGAAGGTTTAGTAACCGCACCAAGATACCACCTGCTAACTACAGGAGACTTCTGCCCAACCACTTTCATGACAGAACCAACCGAATTTGATCTTGACCTTGATTTGAACTCTGACCTGTACAAGAACATGAGCCAGCAAGTCAACAAACTAGACTCTTTCAAAACTTTGGAAGCTCCTGCTTCAACTGTGGTTGACTGGGATTGGTTCAACGTTCATGCCGCAATCCCATCCCGTGGACGCGGATGGCGTTACCTTATCAGGGTTGCAGAAACCGACCACATTCCACCACGCACTGACCCTAGCGATTTCATTCGCACCCAAAACCAAGTTTATGTTTCAACGGAGTTCGGCTGGTAACCCAGCGAACCAAAAATAGAGAAAGATTATTATGAATAAAAGAATTCTGACTGTTGCAAGTGTTCTCATGCTTGCAAGTGTGACTTTAGTAGGCTGTGCTAACGCTGAGCAAAAAGAACCTGCCCCAACCCTTGACCCTAAGGTGAAGGAGAACGTTAAGCCTTTGGAGAAGCAAACCCCTGAGGAGAAAGCTTTCCTCAATAACGCTTACAACATCTATCAGAGCAACGACAACCCTGATGGTAAATGGACTAAGTTCACTGCTGCTGAGGCTCTGACATGGGGTAATGATGTCTGCGTCAACCTTGCTGACGGCGAGAAGATTGAAGACATCACAGTAGATGCTGATGTTTACAAGATGCAGCTAGCAGCATCCGCGCAAGAAATCCTTTGCCCATAATTTCAGATTCTGTAACCGTTTACCTTCGCCTTCTGTAAAATATTTCTTTAGTTCGCTTGCATAGTTAGTTCCTATGCGATATGATGGCGGAGACTAAACATAAAACTACAGAAAGCTGAAAATGCGAAAGAATATTCTACGTACCGGAGCGATTATCCTCGCTGTTGGTCTCAGTCTTACCGCTTGCACCGCAACATCCCCTTCACCCACTCCTGATGAGAGCCAGACAAGCTCCTTCGAGAATGATGGTTGCACCCATCTCACCATTGCCACATCCTCTGAGAAAATCAACCTGATGGATTCTCTGGCAACAGCCTTCAAGGAATCTCCTGAGGCTTCAAAACTTGATAAGTGCGCAACTATCAAGCCCATCAACGTCACTTCTGGTAACGGCACAGCTATCCTTTCGAGCAACCCTTCGGAATGGCCGCTCGCTGATGAAGAATTCTGGCCTACTCTCTGGTCACCTGCTTCTACCATCTGGACTAACCGTGTAGCTGCGGCAGGTAATGAGAACCTTGTTGCTGATGCGAAGTCCTTCACCCACACACCTGTTGTTTTCGGTATGCCTGAATCAATGGCTAAAGCACTGGGTTATCCTGCGAAGCCTGTCAGCATCACTGACCTACAAAAACTTATCTCCGACCCTGAGGGTTGGGGCAGTGCAGGTAAGCCGCTTTGGGGTCAGTTCAAGATTTCTAAAACGAACCCCAACACCTCAACGACAGGTCTTTCTGTAATTCTCATGCAGTCTTACGAGAATGCAGGTAAGACTGCTGACCTGACTGTTGCTGATGTTGAAGCTTCCGCTGATTTCTCCCGCATTTTTGAAAGCGGAGCCATCCATTACGGTGACACCACAGGTAAAGTTCTGACCACCCTGTACACTGAAACGCAGAACGGTAACGCTAACTCAGGTTATGTTTCAGCTATCGCAGTGGAGGAAACTTCACTTATCAACTACAACCTTGGTAACCCTGACAGTCACACTGTGGAACCGGGCGAAGTTCTTGAACCACCGAAGGAGAAGCTTGTAGCTATCTACCCTTCTGGTGGGTCTATCTGGTCTGATAACCCTGTTACAGTTCTGAACTCTCCTTGGGTAAATGCGGAAGAGAAAGCGGCTGGTACAGCTTTTGCGGCGTTCTTGCAGACTAAAGCTGCTCAGGAAATCCTTCCTGATTTCGGGTTCCGTCCGCTGGATGAAACTGTTGCCCTTGGCGAGCTGTTCACAGCCCAGTATGGTGTTGACCCTGCACAGCCTTCTGTCACCCTACCGCAGCCTGAGGCTGGTGTTATCTCTGTAGCTAAAGACCAGTGGGAACAGATTCGTAAACCTTCTGCCGTTCTGGAACTTGTAGATATTTCAGGTTCCATGGATAAAGATGCTGGTGACGGTCGTAGTAAACTTGACGGTGCTATTGATGGTGTTCAGAACACTGTTGACCATTTCCGTAGCACTGACGAGATTGGTGTGTGGGCTTTCACCACAGGTATTTCCTCTAAGCTTGGGGAAAACGTTGTTCCTGTTCGTGACTTCGGTCCTCTTGGTTCAGGTAAAGAAACTCTACAGAACTCTGTAGAGGATTTGAAGAACGCCCAGCTTTCAGGTACGCCTTTGTACAGTTCCATTGCCACGGCATATGACTACATGCAACAACATGCAGAAATTGGTCGAATTAACGCTATTGTGGTTCTGAGCGACGGGCAGGATGATGGCAGTAGCACGATTTCACTTGAATCCTTACTAATCAAAATCAATGCTGACAAGAGTGAGGGCGGTAACACTCCTCAGGTTCGCATCTTCACTATTGCTTACGGCTCTGGTGCTGATAAGAAAATTCTTACTCAGATTGCTAAAGCAAGTGGCGGTCAGATGTTCGATGCTTCTGACTCTTCCAAGATTGACACCGTTTTTGCTGAAGTTATCAACAACTTCTAAACGACACTAAGGAAATATTTCCCATGCGAAAAACTAATATGCTGGCAGCAGTGCTGGCGGTAAGCTTCAGCGCTTTCCTGCTTGCCGCCGCGCAGCCTGCGTTCGCAGATGGAGGTTATGTAGGTGACGCAGTTGAACACCTCGCTAATTCTCCCGTCTATGTTGATGGAAGCGTGGAGCTAAGTAATGAAGCCGCAATTACTAATGAGCTAAGTGGCGCAAATGTTAATGTAGTTGTTTTCCCCGAAACTGCTTTAGGTAATTTCGCTGCATCTGACCTTGCCAACGACATTTACAATAAAACAGGTGTTACCACTATTGTTGTCATTGATAAGGGCGGAACGGATACCATCGCCGTTTCATCAGCCGAGAATGGGTCAGATATTAGCGTTCTTCTCCATAAAAACCTTAGTAGTTCTAATGGAGAAGCAGGAAATGTCATTCTAGCAAATGTAAAAGAAGTACAGAGCCTTTCGTCTGCCCCAGTCTCAGCACCTGACAATGTTTCTGAGGGCGGGTTTGATGGTGGATTTATTGCTCCCTTGTTTATCTTTGCGACATTAGTTGCGTTAGCTGTGTTCATCGGAAAACGTGTGCTACATAATCACCTCATGAACAATCAGACTGCGCCTGTCAATCAGTTCTCGAAACTGGTTCCTGCGTCTATGGTTCCTTATTTGAAGCAGTTCAATGAGTTGGCACAGAAACATGCAACTCTTGGTAATAAATCCCAGCGTGCCAGTATTGAAGCTATCAGTATGAATGTGCAGGAGTTGTTCAACCGCATTAGCAAGAAAGGTACGGTTGACCAGAAGCGTCAGGTGGAGTTGGAGTATGCGGAGAAGCTTCCTAAGCTGATTGAAGCTCTTGGTACAAACTACTATATTGACATTGTTGAACATGATGACCTTTGGGATAACCCTGATGAGCGGCTAGTTGCGGTACGAGTTGCCGTGCAAGCTGTTGAGAAGCAGCTTGTGCAGAACATCCGACAGGTCAATGCAAGTAAGGACCTTGAATTCCAGTTCGCTCTTGATTCCCTTGCAGGCTCAGCTAGTGCGTCAATTACTGACATCAATGAACTTCTTGAAATTGAAACAAAGCAGGGTAAGAAGTAAAGAAAGTTTCTGTTTAGTCAACAGTAAAAGCTGTGGCCTCAACCGTTTATCAGGTTGAGGCCACAGCTTTTTTCACAACTTTTACTGGTTAGCTAACCAAGCATCCACTTGCGCAATGTCCTCAGGCTGCAAACCCAATGTTCCTTCGGTAGTCAATGACAAATACTGGCTTGCTGGAATGATTTCCTTTTTAATAACAAATGGACCATCTTCATACTTCTTCACATAACTGCCTGTAAAGTCATCCCATACAGGATTCTCAACTTCAACCTCAACTCTGGAATAGTGTCCATCAGTGAAAACAGGGATGTCTTCATAGCGTCGTTTGTTAGCAAAGTCATCCAACCAGACAAATTTGGATGGTGAGATTTTCTGCTCCTCTTCAATAGCGTAACGTTTATACCAGTGCTGGTAGTCAGAACGGCGCTCCTCCCATGGAAGAAAACCAACGCTTTTGACGTTCAGGATTTTATCCAAAGAATATACTGCGTTGTGTCTCCATGCTGTCAGCCAGATGAAGTCAACATCATCACGGTGTGACCATTCACTGAGCTTCTCCGCAACAAATTTATTGTAAACGAAAAGTCCAGTCTCAATATCAGAAGCTGCATGATAAAAGTTAGGTCGCCTGAGGAAGTTGATAGTGTCTTTACCATCCATGGCTTCATACTGTTCCCAAGTTCTGATGATGGGCATAACCACACCATCAACGTCACAGTAGATACGGATGGGCTTCGTGTACTTTTCAGGGTTAGTGGAAAATCGTTCGATGAGGTTCGTGTAGTCATCGTAAGGCATAGCGCCTACGATTTCCCTTGGCTTTGGTACGTCTTCCACGAATAATCCTCTTTATCTTAAATCAACCATCAGTCTATCAGATGATGGAAGATAACGTAAGAGGTTAGTTTTTTGTTCCAACTGCTTGTTTCATAGCGAGCTCCCATGTGGTTGCTGCTTGGTCTGATGAAACTTCTGGTTTGCAGTTCATGAGTACAGCAATGTACGTTCCTTCATAAGGCCATGATGCGAGACCATAGTGTCCGTAGGTTCCATCTTCCCTTGTTACTGGTGCGGTACGGAATTCAACAAAATGTCCGTCAACTTCAACATTGAAGTTCTGCTGTGTTTCGATGATTTGTTCGTAAGTAGCACCGAACTTCTTTACTCCTGTTTCTTGGAAGTAGAGGTCTTTCACTTCTTCTTCCGTTCCACCTGCTGCTTCTACTTCTTCGGGGGTTCCAGCAGAAGCGTCATCTTTGGATTCGAAACCAATCAAACAAGTTTTATCAGCATTGAAATACCCGATACCTGTCTCTTCTGCAATCCAGTCATCACCAGAGGGAAGAGTGAAGTTGATAACATCACCTTTACGCATGCTGAATTCTCCTGATTGCGGGTCAGCGGGAACAATCTCAGGGATTTGAGGTTCTGTTGGAGTAGTGTTCGGTTCCTCGCTTTGGATACCCAGCAGACTACATCCACTCAAACTGATAAGCGCACCACTGATAACTAAACCAGTAACTATTTTACGAGCCAGAGTTTTACGTTCCGTTGACATAAATTTCATGATTTGGTGAGCCTTCACGTTTCGTTAGATTTCTTCATGTTATATATCGTCTTGAACAGCACTTTGCGTTGAATAGGTTCTCGCTATGGTTCGCTGTGAGCATAATGTTGCAGAATTTGCTGTGTTGTTCTGAGGTTCACATTAGGGTTTCTGCTAAGCTTGCTTATAGTAAACCTTCTCAGAAATGAGCGGTTGAATTACTTGAAGGAAAACATCTTGACACAGAAACCTCAGGCTTCACCTGCGCCTAATGTTTATGACCAGCTTCTTAGAAGCCGCATCATCTGGCTGAGGGAGGAGGTTCGGGATGACAACTCTGTTGAGATAGCTTCAAAGCTGATGCTTCTCTCCGCAGAAGACCCAAACGCTGACATTTACCTTTACATTGCAAGCCCTGGCGGTTCAGTCACGGCTGGAACAATCATCCTTGACGCCATGAACCTCATTCCTAATGATGTTGTAACAGTCGGTACAGGTATGGCTGCTTCCATGGGCCAGTTCCTGCTGACTGCTGGCACACAAGGTAAGCGTTTCGCCACACCTCTGCTCCGTGTTCTTCTCCACCAGCCATCAGGTGGTTTCGGCGGGTCACAGAGTGACATTGAAACTCAGGCTGCTTTGATTGAAGACATGAAGCATGTGCTTGCTTCCATCACTGCTAAGAACACAGGCCAGACTGTTGAGCGTGTTGTTGAAGATGGTGACCGTGACAAATGGTTCAACGCTCAGCAGGCTCTCGAATATGGCTTTGTTGACCATGTTCTCCATAACGGGTTTGATGAAATCCGAACAATCTGTGCTGCTGTTGACGCTAAGAAAGGCGCAAAATAATTATGAACACATTCATTAGTCCTGACGCTCGTTACGTCCTTCCCAGCCTTGAAGAAAGAACCTCCTACGGGTTCAAACGTCAAGACCCGTACTCCAAACTGTTCGAAGACCGTGTTATTTTCTTGGGAACTCAGATTGATAACGCTTCCGCTGATGACATCATGGCTCAGTTGCTTGTTCTTGAAGCAATGAACTCAGAAGCTGACATCACAATGTACATCCACAGCCCCGGTGGTGATATTCAGTCACTAGCAGCCATCCTTGACACCATGGAGTACATTGCACCTGATGTTGCAACTGTCTGCCTAGGTCAGGCTTCCAGTGCCGCAGCGGTCGTTCTAGCGGCTGGCGCTCCCGGTAAGCGTATGGCTTTACCTAACTCACGCATCATGATTCATCAGCCATCAACAACAGGTGCGCGAGGGCAGGCTTCTGATATCAGTATCGCTGCCGCTGAAATCAAACGCATGCGACTGTGGATTGAAGAACTTCTGGCCGAGTACACAGGTCAGGATTTGGAAACCATCAAACGGGACATCAATCGTGACAAGTTCCTGACTGCACAAGGCGCTTTGGATTACGGCATTGTTGACCTCGTGCTACCTTCCCGCAAGCGAAGTAAAAAGCAAGCTATCGCAACAATGGGCTAAGAAGCATATTGTGAAGTTGGGTGTTCGTAAACGAAAGAGTATCTACGAACACCCAACTTCACAATATGAAATAATGTTTGATTATTTATAAATCAGCAGGAAAATGCTTTGAGTTTTTTGTTATATATAGTTTTTGGTCAAAATTAAGAGAAGTCCAGTTATACATTAACATGGCTATATCTCCCACTGTATTTCCTTCGATTGGCTTTACTGAATGATAATGCTGAATATCATTCCATCTTCCACCATCTTCTGTTAAAGGTATTACAACTAATAACTCCGATTCGCTTAGTAGAGAATATAGAGCACTATTACCCGTCCATCTCCTATTCCATACCGAAAAACCTGCCTGAAAGTTTTGAGGTAACTGTTTGACACATTCTTCTGAAAAGATTGCAGAATATATATTGGATTTATAGCTCACCCAAGTGGAACTGGACAGAAAAATAGCTGTCTTAATGAGAAGCCTTACGCCTTGTTCGTTCAAAAATAGAGTTTCATAATCGTAGTCAACTTTTTTACCTTCATACTCTATTGTAATCAGGACATCTTTTTTGCGATATAAATTTATCAATAATAGAAAAGCATAATAGATACGCATTGCACGATTAGAGCGGAGTGCCGCCAGTAATTCTTGTGTATCGAATTTATTTGATAATCGGAACCTTAGAAAATCATTTACGATACCTTCGACTCCTGTGAAATGTCCTTCAATTTTGGCAGGCCAAATAAACGTACTTGAATAAAGGTCATTATAAGGAGAGATTCCTTTCTTGATAAGAATTTTACGAGGTTCTTCATTCAGGCGATATTGATGAGTTAAAGGAGGAAATCTATTCTTAAAAAGCATTTCGGGAAACCAATGCTGGTTATTTGTATGTCCAGATCGGGCTTTCTCGTAATATAAATCAAGCATCAAATCTTCACCTGGCATCTTACCTTCAGATGTCATTGCATAATCAATATATAGTTCGACCCCTTCTTTGTTGAACTTATCTTCCAATAAGGTAATCACATCATCATACGGTACGCCAGTTGAAGATATTCCGATTGTATTCATATGTTTATTATCGCAGATAAAGAGAAAAAATCTGGCATACTCTATTTATTAAAACTCGTGTTTATGGCATCCCACGCAACAGGGATGATGCGTTTGCGGAGCTCATCTTTGATGTTCTCTTTATGAATGTGAGAAATCATAAGATTGTATGCGTCGAAAGCTTCCATCATGACTTCATCAAACAAACGTTCAGTTTGTCCACTTGCAGTGAGTTTATCGACACTATTACTACGTGCTTTCGAAGCGAAGTTGCGGTCTTCAATCATCTTATTCAGCATATGAGCTTGGAATGATTTCAAATCACTTTGTGCAACCCCTGGAATGTTCCCAAACAGGTCATTCACATAGTTGATGAGTGTCTGCATCCTCACCATTTCTGGGGTCTCAGGAGTTGCTCCTGCAATTTGTTTCAAATCCTCGGTAGTGATGCTTTCAATAGGTTCATAGATGAGGTCCTTGTTTTCCTTTTTACGGAAACTGGTTTCGATGATGGAAACACCATCGAGTTCCACAATAGGGGTTCCACCTGCTGTGGTGGTTGAAAGAGTAGTGTAGAGTTCTGCATAGAATAGTGCTTGTTTCTCAATAAGGGAGTCTTCATAGTCAACAACTGTTGACTGGAAACCGTACACCTGAATGTACTGTTTCAGCAAAGGAAGATATGCCGCATAATATTTTTGCGCAGTGACATTTTCGTTATTCTCGGCTTGTTCTTTGTAGGTGTTGTAACGACCTCTAACGTTCACCATGATTGCCGTGCAACCAGATTTATCATTCACAAGCCAATAGCGAGCCCAAGCTTCCAACTCTTCTAGCTCATAAAGAGCATATGCTTCAATCTGAGCTTGAATGGAATGTAATGAGTTGGGGTCAAGCTTCTTCTCTAACGAAAGTGTTGAATAATACTGGTTGAAAGCACCCATGATGTCTTCTGCTTCATTAGCAAAATCTACCAAGTAAACTTCGGATTTCCCTAACTGCGGCGCAATGCGATTGAAGCGAGAGAAAGCCTGAACCGCTTCCATCCCTTTAAGCTTCTTATCAATGTACCCGCCCACAAGTCGGATGTTATCATAGCCTGTCTGGTATTTGTTAGCGACAATAAGGATATGGTAATCATCCTTCTCGAAAACAGCAGCAATGTTGCGACCGTTCACGCCATTTGCGGTGCGTTCAGTAACGGTTTCATTGGTATCAGGGTCAATAACTTCACCTGAGAAAGCAACAAGGGTGCGAATTTTATATCCACGCGCTTTGATTTCAGCATCAAGTGCTTTCTTATATAGAAGAGCGTCAGCGCGGGAAGCGGTAAACACCATAGCCTGAGCTCGTTCGTCAGGTAAGCTAGGAAAAACGGTAGATTTGAAATGCTCAACGATAATTTCAGCTTTCTGACCCAACGTTTCAGGTTGACGCTGAACCCATTCCAGAAGAGTTTTCTTCCCAGATGACGCTTCCACCTGACGAGCAGCAGCATCAGTGGTCGCGGCAAGCTGGAATGACAGATCATAAGTTGTGTAGTTCCTCATCACATCAAGAATGAAACCCTCCTTCACCGCCTGATCCATACTGTAAGTGTGCAGAGGGATAAGGTCATCCGTAGCCAAAGCTTCTACAGGGAGCTTATCCACGTTCGCATCAGGGTCAGGACGCCCGAACATCTGTAACGTTTCTTTCTTAGGTGTCGCCGTATAAGCAAAGAAAGAAATTTTGGAACGGTCAGCCTTTGCTTTCTGAGCTGAAATCATTTGACGGTCAGTAAGGTAGTTGATGAGTTCAACTTCATCCGCATCTCCACTGTTCAGCTTATTCCTGAATTCAGCTTTCTCTTCTGGTGTTAAGAATGTTGATTCAGGAGCGTTCAGAAGTTCTAGAAGAGCGTTAGTGTTCTTACCGCCTTCTGCGACATGTGCTTCATCTCGGATGGCGAAAAAAGTTTGGCGTTTAGCACGAGCTACATGCAGCGCATCATTCTTAGCTTGCTCTAACGCAATGGCCTCAAAAGCGAAAGGGAATGTTTGCAAGGTGATGATTTTGATACTGGAACCAGCTTTTTGAAGCGCAGCAGCAAGATGCTTCGTTTTGGATTTAGCATCCGCACCGCCACCCACTCCAATTTGGACAACAGTTCCCTCAGCAGAAGTCTTCACTCGTACAGTATCACCGATTTGAGAATCCAAGTTGGTGCGGTCAGTGATTACGAAGCCGCCGCCAGTAAATATTTTACCTTCGGTCTTCCGGTGAAGCTTCTTAGGAACAAACCGTTTCACTTCCTCCTGCATTCGAGGAGATAGGTTGTCAAAAGCATACGGAATACTGTCATAATGAAGGCCGTTCAAAGCATGAGCCAACCATGCAATACCATTCGATTTACCTGAACCGGCACTCCACATCATGAGACTGGAATGACCAACATCTTCACGAAGAGTGGTTGCAAGAGCAAGTGTCGTACCAAACCACTGGTGATACCGGGGAAAAATAATCTCCTCCACCGACTTCTTCTTGCTTCTAGGGTTCGTGTTGTCCTTCGTTGTCTGCATGACGAAAGAACGCAAAATGTTGAGGACGGTGTGAGTATGAAGGATGTCTTCCCAGAAGTATGCTGTTCGGGGTTTCGAACCATTCTCTTTGTTGAGAGCAGAGTTCGTTTCATCTCCACCAGCATTGAACGGGAGGAAGTGTGTGAAAGCCCCATTCAACTTTGTTGTCATATAAATATTTTCGGGGTCAACAGCGAAGTGGGCTACAGCCCTAGAACCATTCAGGAGAGGCTCTGTACGCCCTGTGAGCTTCTTACGGTGCATATCCTCAGCCCACGGAGTACGATGCTCTTTATACTGTGTGACAGCATTCTGATAGGTTTCCGTTACGCCATTCTTCAACTCTGATGTGAGGATGGGGATGCCGTTAAGGAAGAAAACCAAATCAATTCGGTCATCTTTATGTTCACTATACTGCAACTCATGAATAACACGAAGGAGGTTACCTTCGTAAAGCTTGGTGAGCTTCGGGTTAGCGTTATTCTCTGGGGCGAACTGAGCTAGTTTGAATTTTACGCTCACCCCACCATATGTGAAGTTGAAGCTCTGTGACATTGCATTAATGATGCCACCACCTTGACTGTAGGGTTTATTCAAGCGTTCAGCAATCTTCTTCAAAAGGGTACGCTCAATTTTAGCCTTGGCCTCAGGAGCTAATGCCTTGGGGAAAAGCTTTAGCCATTCTTCTGGCTGCGTTGTAGATAAGTAAGAGAAGATGTCTCCTGGAAAGAGAGCTAACTCTTGGTCATAGTTTTTAGAATCAGTTGATTCTAAACTCCCTGCGCCATCACGAGCTGCTAAAAGGTTTGCGGGTGCAGTCCACAGCCAACCATGGTTTGCAAGGTATTCACAAATTTCAAGCTGAAGAACTTTTTCTCGGGAAGTTGACATCTCAGCAGTTTATCAGACTTCTACTTTTCCAGTCACAACATCACTAATAAGTACCTTACGCTCTTCTTTTAAGAGTTCAATTGCTTCCTGAGTCGTGGTGACCAAAATGTCAGTCTTTTTTGTCTGTTCAATAAGATATGCTGCAATTTCAAATTGCTCCTTCAATGAAGGAAGAGGCAATACAATACCATTAAGTTGTTTCCATTTAATAGATTGTCCATCTCTAAGTTGATCTGTGGTGGAAGCAATTTCACGGATAAACTGTGGTGTTTTAAATACATAACTAAAAAATGAACTGTTGACCAGACCTGTATTTGGTGCAAGAACAGTGTACGCAGGGCTAATTTTGCCATCATATTTAGTTACTTCTAGCCCACCTTGAAAACTTCTCAAATGGCTAATGAAATCATGAATATGTACAGCTTTGAATTTTGCTTGCTCGCTGAAAACTAAAACTGGACGAGATCCAGAAATTTCAATATATTTTGTTTGAGGCAATGTTCCATATTTTTGAGAAGGAGTTAGATGAACATGCTCAGGAGATGCTGTTTCAATTCTTTCTGTAAATACCTTTTTGAGTTTTTCGATTTTCCATGTAACTGGAACTTCACCTAACCATGCAATACCACTATCTTTGAATTCAGTATGTGCGCCTGGGATACCCTTGGTTACTACTTCGGAGATGAGTGTTTTACGGTTCTCTTGCAGTAAAGTAATCATTGCTTCCATTTCGGAAACAAGGTTATCAATGCGTGAAGTCTCAGCATCAAGAAAATCAACAATACGCTGCTGGGTTTTGAGAGGAGGAAGGGGGAACTTCAAACTGGAAAGTTTACTTCTACTAATTTCTTGAAAGGTCGTTCCAGAGGACTCGTTTTGTATAATTTTTACAACTGAGCGCAACAAATAAAACAGAAAACGAGTATCTGTTTTATTATTAGGGGCAATAGAGATGAAGCCCTGATTTGTTGTTAGTTCTACCCCAGCAATTGCAACATTACCAACCGGTGCCCTGCATCCAAAAAGAATAGTACCTGGTGACAATATTTTGGAAGTATGAGGTAAACCTAACTCGGTCAAGGTTCTTTCGGAACTGTATAGGTATTCATTTTTTGAAGCAGTTAAATCTTTAGGCGTTACCCAAATTATATCCCCACCCCAATATTTTGAAGTTTCAGTATGAGGGGTGCCTCCTCCATTAAGCTCACCAAAAGCATTAAGTTTTCGAATAGACCATTCGACTGGAACTTGTTCTAACCATTCTAAATGAGCTTCTTTATACTCACCATAGGGCTGCATGTTTGCAAAACTTTCCATGATTAAGATCCCAACAGTTCTGAGATAAGGGTAATCTTAGCTTTGAGTTCAGCTTGAATATCTTCTAAAGAACGTTGAGTTTCGGCCTTGTAGAAGTGTCGGTTGAATGGGATTTCATAGCCAATTTTGGTCTTAGATTCATCTACCACAGCATCAGCGGCAAATGGCTTCACTTCACGGATAATGTATTCATCTACATCTTCTGACAATGGAATGGTTTCCGTATCTCGCAAATCAGGGTCAGTAATGATGTTACCTTTGCTGTCATAACTGACATCACCTTCACCTAATGTGTCGGTCTCCATCAAGGAAATAAGCAGTTTTTTCTCGGGAGAAGAAAGTTTGATTCCAGCATCCTTCGCTTTTAGCGTTATTCCAGCATCAACCGCGTTGTAGGAATCAAAAACAATGCTTTGAAGGCTCTCAGCAGCAAATGACAACAAAACAGTTCGGCGTTCAGCACTGAGCTTCTGGAAAGTTATATCAGAGTCCAACGCATCACGAATGTGAGCGTTCCAAATGTATTTTTTGCGTAAAGGCTGCTCGACGGTAACAACACGGAAGCCAAAATCTTCATTGTTAAAAATTTTCACTAATTCTTCACTGTTCTCAGCCTCGCTACCATTTTTGTAGAGGTCTACGATTTGAGCAATATTGGCGGGGGCAAGCTCACGAGTTTTACCTCCAAGGCTTTTACGCATCTTTGAGAAAGAATCAGTACCGTTGATAAGGCGTACTTTACCTTTGCGGTTAGCTGGTTTGTTCGTATCAATCAGCCACATGTAGGTTGCGATACCTGTTGAATAGAACATGTTTGTGGGAAGAGCCACAATAGCATCCACATAGTCTTGCTCGAAAAGCCAACGACGAATGTTAGAAGCTCCTGAACCAGCATCACCTGAGAATAATGAACTACCGTTCAGAATGACACCAGCGCGGCCGCCACCAGTCCCATCCGCAAGAACAGGGTTCAATTTACTTACAGCATGAAGTAAGAATAGGAGCTGACCGTCACTGGATGCCGGTAAGCCGGGTCCAAAGCGACCATCAAAACCTTGTTCTTTATGTTCCTTTTCAACTACTTCTTTTTCTTTCTCCCACTTGGAGCCGTAAGGAGGATTAGAAATTACATAATCAAATTTACGGTTATCATGTTTGTCAGAAGTTAGTGTATTACCAAGAGCAATGTTCTCAACGTTCTGACCTTTTGCAATCATGTCAGATTTGCAAATGGCATAAGATTCTGGGTTCAGTTCTTGTCCAAATAGGTTGAGCTCAGCATCAGGGTTCAGTTCTTCTACCCATTCGGATGCCACAGAAAGCATTCCACCAGTACCAGCAGTGGGGTCATAGATACTGAGGATGGGTGCATCTAACGCAATCAAATTCTCAGCATCAGGAGCGAACAGAAGCTGAACAAGCAAAGTGATAGCATCACGAGGGGTGAAGAACTCACCGTTGTCGGCAGCAGAATCTTCTGCAAAACGACGAATGAGTTCCTCGAAAAGAAGACCCATCTCATGGTTTGAAATAACTGATGGGTGGAAGTTTGCAGAAGCATACTTCTGAACAGTCAGATAAAGAAGATCATTCTCGGCAAGATTTGTAATCTGCTCCGCCAAACGGAACCGAATAAAGATGTCTTTTACATTCTCGGAGAAGCCTTCGAGGTAATCTTTCAGGTTCTCTTCAATGTTAGCAGCATCATTCAGAAGGGTTGTCAAAGTGAACTTGGATTTATTGTAGAATTTCTGCTTGGAGGAGTGAAGCAAAGCAATCTCTTCCATAGCAGTGCCATCAACCCGAACAAGAGTATCTAGGACATCCTGTTTTGTTCCTTCAAGGATGGCGTCCATGCGACGAAGGATGGTGAATGGGATAACAATTTTACCGTAATCGGTAGCTTTATATGTACCTCGGAGGTGGTCTGCAATGTTCCAGATGAAGTTTGCGCTGTTGTTATCAACCATATGGTCTGTACGTCCTTACTAAGTCTCATCAAGTATATCGGACAAGGGTAATTTCAGTTATATTTAGTTACAGCTCATCTATATAGATTACATAATCTTGGATTGCTCTTTTGAATACTGTTATTTTAACAGTATCAGTAGATATTTTTGTATAAAAAAGATTGTCAGGAGTGTCTACTCTTAGTTCATCCGAGAGACCAGCCTCATCGGGAGCGTAAATATTAATTACGTGTAAAGGTGTTTTGAATATGTGTTCAAATAATTTGTTTTTATCTGAATGTATTTTAGGTTCATTGATGAGAAGTTCTACCTTACAATAATATTCTTCTTTATAATCGCCAAAAGTGATTGAAGCTAGATAGGGGTCGATTAAGATTGATACACCATATGGGTGGAGAACATATTCCTTTTCTGTATCGTAATCAAATTCAGGCTCTGTCGCAGCCTCTTCTGGAGTAGTATCTCCTGTAATAAAAAACTGACCGTAACTCCAGTAGGTTTCACCTTGTTTTTTACTCATTATGGCTTACTCCATGTCACAGGAACATCCTGCATGACAAGTACGTGGTCAAATTTGGCGTTACTGCTGCCAATCTCATCAAAGAAGCTGGATTTGAGTTTATTCATTTTCCCTGCTTTGACAGCCCACTGGTCTGTTGAAAGTTTCAAGCCTTCAACTTGTTTCTCGTTGCCCATCACAGGTGACCAACCGACAGGGCTTTCACGATAGAAAGCGGATGCGGCATCCAACGTGGGGAACAATGTACTGTTCCAGTCCTCGGTAAGTTCGACATCTACTTCCAACCGGGTGTCAAGGGAAGTCATTTTGATTTGGAATTGGCTTGCTGTTTCGTTCACAATGAATTCTGCGGGTACATGTTTTCCGGGGAATATGCGTCCGCCAGCAAGAACCGGGAGGATGGAGTTACTGTGGCGTTCAGGAATGAACACGCCTGTTTGGATGCCATCATCAGTATCCCATTCAACTGCAATGCGGTGTGCGGCATTCTCACCTTTCCAACCAATTTTTGGTTTGATGAACTGTGGGCGCACGTCAGCTAGACGAATGAGACACATTCCTGCAACTGCTGAACCGTCTACTATCTGAGGTCTCAACCCTTTAGGAAGGTAGAAGGATAACGCAGCAGGTTTTACACGATAGCTGATAAGTAAGCGGCGTTGAATTGTCGCAGAGAGTTTCGGGATACGCAAAGGTGCCTTTCAAAAAGAATATACCCTAAGTATCGGGCTTATTCAGGAAAAGAACTCAGGAAGCGAACCGTGTAACAGCCTCGTTGAAGGTGTCCGTGTTCGGGTTCCAAATATCTGTGCGAAGAACCTGAGTGAATGCTGCAAGGAAAGCTTCATCTGAACCATCCTTGTATGCTTCGGGAAATACCCGCATGTACTCCTCTGCGCGACGGGCAGGAAGGAACTTGGCAAACCATTCACGGGAAACTGCACGGTGTGCGTCCTGCTCTTTAGTCAGGTTAGCAAGTCGGGCAACAGCCGCATCCGTCAAGCCATCCTTCGTATTGTTCTTCGCAGAGTCTCGAACATCAACATACTGCTTGCTAATCTTGTCAATGGAACGGAGGGGATTCTGTACTTGCGTGAGTGTTGCATCGAACACTGACTGAATAAGAGCCTTCTGTTCCGTCAGAAGCTTGTAGGAGGCTTCATTGTATGAGGTGTAGTCTTCGGTCACGAGACCCTCAAACTCCGCTCCACAGCTCGCCAGTGAGCTACTGAGGGTGTTGGAGAGGTAAGTAATGAACTCTTCACGAGTTACAGCCTTCGTTACCGTGATTTCAGGGTAAGCGTAAGGCTTGTTCTTGTTCAGCACCTTTTGGATGCGAGCGCTCATATCATTAGTCATAGTGAAAGGTTAGCATGTGGCGGTGACAAGTGCAAGTTGGCACTAAACAAGTTTAACCTGAAAGTTTCCTGAAACATGACCCTCTTTTGGGGGATAGGCAGATGATAATAAATACAGCCGTATTTCATCATCAGAAGTGCGGAAACAAATATTGGAGTGATTACATCATGACTACAGCAGAAAAAACCAAACCAGCAGTTGACAAGACCATCGACGTGGCAGTACCAGTAACGGTGGCATACAACCAATGGACACAGTTTGAGCAGTTCCCTCAGTTCATGAAAAGTGTGAAGCAGATAACTCAAACAGATAACACCCACCTACATTGGGTTGTAAGTATCGCAGGTGTGAAACGTGAGTTTGATGCAGAGATTCTGGAACAACAGCCTGACGAGCGCATTGCATGGCAAAGCACAGACGGTAAAGTTCATTCAGGTGTTGTCACCTTCCACCCTATTGATGCTGAGAACACCCGCATTAATGTTGAGATGGACTGGAAGCCAGATAACATCGCTGACATGGCAGGTAAAATCTTGCAGTTGGATGACATCAGTGTGCAGCAGGATTTGAAGAACTTCAAAGAACTCATCGAAAGCCAAGGGTTCGAAGATGGCGCATGGCGCGGTGAAGTGGATTCACCAGAAGCCTTTGAAACTCCTGCCGGAGTAGCTGTTCCTGAGTTCCGAACAGCCGGTATGTCCACAGACAACAAATACGGTGATGATAACATTCTCACCAGCCAGTTCATGGAACCTGAAACCCATAATAGAACTCAGTAAACACTAGTAGAATAGTGTGAATGCCACCGACTACCAAAGTCAGGTGGCATTCTTCTTTTAATAGGTCTTTACCTGTTTCATGATAGAAATAGGTTATGTTTGAAATTTTCACAGCCATTGGTTTGGCTATTGCTGCGGGCTTGAATGCCTACATCCCCCTACTTGCTGTTGGGCTACTGTCTCGTTTCACTGACTTCCTCAACCTTCCTGAGGGTTGGCTGTGGTTGGAATCGGATGTAGCGTTAGTTATCTTCGCTGTGATGGTTGTCCTTGAATTCATTGCGGATAAAGTTCCTGTTGTTGATAGCGTCAACGATGTTCTTCAAACAGCCATCCGCCCAGCTTCTGGTGGGGCGTTGTTCGCTGTTGGTGTTGACGCTGATACAAGCTTTGACAGTTTCGGTGCGTTCCTTGAATCCCCTGCTATTCCATGGATGGTTCTTGGTATTGTGTTAGCACTCATCCCTCACATCTTCAAACTCATCATTCGTCCTATTATCAACTTTTTGAGTGCTGGTTTCGGCGCGGTTGCTTCAAGTGTCATTGGTGACATTATGACTGTGGTTCTCATCATTCTTGCTATTTTCGCACCTATCCTCATCCCTGTTGCTATTGTGCTAATGGTTGTGGCTTCGGTGAAGCTTGTTCAACGATTACTGCGTTTGAAGAATGAGCGTAAGCAAAAACTTACTGCTGCTTAAATAGTTGAAGCCCTGACTGTTATTAGTCAGGGCTTCAACTATTTAAAACTTATTTTTTGACAGTAGTTCGAGTTACTTTCGCAGGAGCTGGCGCAGAAGCATCAACAGCTTCAATGTTCTCCTTGGTGTTCTCAACCGCTTTTTCGACATCTTTCTTCACTTTGCGGGTGACCTTTTCAACTTTCTTCTGAACTTTATCTTTCAACTCAGGGTCTTTCTTGAAAGCGCGGACAACAACCACAGCTACAGCACTTAGCAGTGCAACATTTGTGATGAAGTTGAATACTAGACCAGCTTTAACTTTAGGGTCAGTCTTTGCAATGAAAGGAAGCTTGGTCTTGTTAGCTTTCTTAATTGCCTGCTTTTGGAGCTGTGCTGCGGAAGCCTTCAAAGCTTTTTTCTGAGCAACAGCAATTGCAACATATTTTGCGGCTTCTTTTTTTGACATGATTATTCTCCTGTTATTATTGTGCCTTACTAGATAGCATCGGTTGGTTTACCCAAAAAATCCTTTTTATGATGAAAGCCGATACTTTTTTCATGAGCATTCATGAAAAAAGTAAATATTACGATCAATTTCAAATAGTATCCTACCTCAGTGCCAAAGAAACAGGTTACGAACTAAAAAATAATGGCATGTTAGAAAATAAAGAACAATTAGTATCTGTTGCTATTGACGCCGCATTAAATCAAAATAAGCTATTAAATAATCCATATACGCCAAAGCAAATAGAAGAATTTGCCAGTTATTGGGGAAATCAAGCATGGATACGAATCACAGATAGCCGCGCTGCTGTAGTTGATAAAGAAATGACATTTTTCCAGACTTTAACTAAATGGGCACGAGGAAAAAGGCCGATTTTTGAAGATTCTCCTTCATTCGAAAGGGCTCTAACCAAACAGTACAAAATTATCTGTGCTGAAAATCCTAAATGGAAACATGAATTATCAAATATTTATTCCACTGTACAAACAGTTGTTACATGGACTTGGAAAAATGTACCCGGCAATACAACAACTTCATATGCCAACAACGTTATAAATAAAGTGGAACCACACGCAATAGGTATTTACGAAGTAGTAGTTGAATATTTTTCTAGAACTAATCCGAAGCGAAAGATCATTATCATTGACTTAAATAACAAATTAATTAAAAATGATATAGATGAACCTACTGATTTATATGCCATATACACCCTAGTAGTAGGTGACAATCTAGTAGTGAATCGTTATAAACCAGGAAAAGGACCCGGCCCAAGTCAACTTGGATTAGTTATCTCCATAAAAGAGACCCAGACACCTTTGACACGTCAAGAAAACCAGGAACATAATATATCTAAAATACGAATACCAGAACCGTATACAAAAAAAGTTGCCATGGATACATCTTTTTCTCCGTCTGAACTCGTATTACTAGAAGCCCTAAAAACATGGCGACAAACTATGATGGATAAAACTGGATATCCTTCTTATGCCATAGCTAAAGATGAGACATTAGAAAACTTAGTGAAATTAAAACCTAAAACTATTGAAGAATTAGCAGAAATTAAAGGAATAGGACCTGCGTTTCTAAAAAAATATTCAGATGCTGTTTTACAATTATTATAAGCATTCTAATTAGTTGAAAGTTCACTGAATGAGCTCAGGTTTACTTATGAAATAAAACCTGATACACTTACCTTAGAAAAGGAGGTCTACGATGTTCAATAACTATTACAATAATGACCCAGATGACATTACTGTACATTACCGTGTCTACAGGTCATTCCATGACGAGAAGCCTACCGTCATCTGTGTACAGAATTTTGATTACCCTGACTACAACGAAGACCGTTTCCTTGACGACGAATGCTACCTGAATGAGGATGAAGCAGAACGGAAGGTTCTCATTCTAGAGAACCCTGACGAGTTCATCCCTGAACTGTACGAAACTCATTACCGTGTATATGAGAAGGACGGTAAGCCTACTGTCATTGAACTGTACTCCCCTTCGGATTATGAAGAGTATGAGGAGAACAAGTTCCTGAATGACACCTACTACCGAACTTATGATGAAGCTGATACAGCCGCTTTCTACTTAGAATAAAGCTCGGTCTGAAGTTTCGAGAATTTCGAACTCCTTCAAACCTTTAGCGAAAGCTCCACGGTCAAGCGTAGCTTCATCAAAATTCTCCCCTTTGACACGAGTGGGGTTGTTCAGTAACCATGAACCAAGAATGAAGAGGTTCGGGTCAAGAACTGACTGGATAACATTCCCTGTTATCTCAAATGTGCGGTAATGCTCATCATAGAAAACGGCGCGTACAGTATCACCAGGTTGAACCACTTTGAGGGCTGCTTCGATACCTGCTGCATCTACAACTTTGGCTGGTTTACTGAAATCTCTTGACATACGAAAATAACCATTCTTATCTGTTTCTCCAAGTATACGGGAGGGGGATAAGAATAGTCATTTTCGTTATTCGAGTTCTAGCCCTCTGTCATTACGCAGAACATTTCGCATGTAGTTCTTCTGAATTTCGAACTGGTCTCTCGCCTCATTCTCAATGATGGCGGAAATGTCTGTAAAGCGGGTGTTGATGAGTTCTAACTGCTCAATAACAGATGCTGTAGCTTCCGTTTCATCCTGCCTGTCAGCAACAGGTAAAGCGGCATATGTTTTGATGGTGTTCGGAATGTAGTCATCGTAAGCTGCGTGAGCAAAATAAACAACCTCAGCGGAACCACCTTTATGCTTCAAAGCGTCATTCAAAACACTCAAATTATTTAACGTTTTCAACAGAACACGAAGAACAGTTAGGGGTATTTTCTTCAACTCTGCTGTGCTGACACCTTTGACAGTAACAGCAGTTGGAAGGTTACCGATTTCCTTAGAGGAATTAGATGACATAGTTTCAAGTGAAGCAGCATTAAAACGCTTATGCTCTGCGAGAGCTTCGGAAGATGCAGGAATCAAGTCTAATGCACGGAGAGCTTTATCCCTCCTATCTGAAAGTTTAGCTGAGATGGGGAAAGCAGAAACCATACTTACAATTGAGAAAATAGTAGTGGGGATAAGCAGCAGGAAGTTGCTGGTCAGGAAAGCAGCGGCAGTCCCAATTGGAACAACTACTGCGGGGGTTCCATATAGGAGGGTTCGCATTGCAACTACAGGCGCATGTAAGTTACGTCCACGCAGAAATTGAGGGATTTGATTATTCGGTACAAGTTCGCCAGTATGACGGTGTACAAGAAGGCTTGTGTCATCCGCGCCAGAAGGTGTAGTCATACTTGAAGCATACCATGAACAAGGTAGGTAACGCAACTGAATGGAACATGCTGCTGGATTTTGTCGTAAGGGTATGGTACAGTTTGTTTATGGGAATTTTCAGTAGAAAAGCTAAGCCAGTCATCGCGGAGACGCGACCGGTCAACACATACCTTGACCCTCGACTCACATGGGTTCGCTCCGTCGATGATGCCGAAATTCTTGAAATGAGTTCAACTCTTATCAAGCAAGTTGAAAAGCTCACTGCTTTCAGGTATGCCGCTGATCGTGAGAAGTCTTTGAACGTTCTCCTCACTTGTCTCCATAAAGTGCAGGCTGTTGACCGTTTTGCACTCACCCCTTGGCAGGGTGACCATTTCTTCCAGATTATCAACACTTACCTTCCTCAACTCATTAACACTCTTCGTACTGACTGTTTGAATGAGGATGAGGAGGTTTGGGCGGCAGATAACTTCATTGAAGCAGTTTTGAAGCTGATGAAGGATGAAGTTGACAAGCTTCCCCAGCTTCTTGCTAAGTCACGCCGTAAGGTTGTTGAAGCTGTTACTGACCGCAAGGTTGACCTTGGCAACGAGATTGCTGACGCTCGTGTGAAGGAAATCACTAGCCTGATTGCGGAGGCTGACACTCAGGCTACAAGTGTTGAGGACAGGTTTACTGTTGAGCAGTCTGCTACAGCCTACCTGCCTGACGCTATCCGCCTTTACACTGGCTTGAAGAATGCTCCTGCTGATGTTCAAGCTGAGGCTACAGAAATCTTTGTTCGTCAACTAGATATGATTGCTGCGCAGTTGCAGGTAATCATTGATCGTGGGGCAACAGTCTCTTTGGGTGAGATGCGTGCACATCTGATGTTCCTTGAAGGTAAAGCTAAAACTGCGGAACCTCAATTGCGGCTGTTAGAATCTAACTAACCCCAACATAGGAGAATTATGAGTGCTTTACCCCTTGAAGCACCTAAGAAAAGTAGCACAAGGTCCAAAGTGATTGCCACCCTTGTCATCTTAGGTATTGTTGGCGCATTAGGCGGGTTAATTGCGTGGAGGATTGACGTTCGCACCACCGTAACTGGCACTGAGGTTTGCACGGTCCAAGATAAGGGCGATTATGTCAGACGCAGCGTAACCACATATTGGGTTGACACTGATTGTGGAAGGTTTAAAATTCTTGCGGAAGGCGCAGTTGTCGGGGTAGGAGAAAATAAAAGTCGCTGGGATGCACTTGAAATCAATAAAACTTACGAGTTTAGTATTTCTGCTATCACTGAAGGGCAGGATAGCCCGTCTTCTCGTGGCAGTGTTGCTGAAAAACCGGCAAGCAAATAAACGGTCTTTAAATAGTTGAAGCCCCAACCAAGTTCTGGTTGGGGCTTCAACTATTTAGTTCTTTAGTCCTGCCATTTGGTTACAGCGAACAATGCAACTGCTGCTGCACGGTCTTCTTTACGGCGGAACATCTTGTCAAAGAACTCAGCAACTTTCTGGTGGGAAGCTGTGAAGCTATCCTCAGTGTGTGTTGCTGTTCCAGCGGCACTAAGCGCAGCGCTTTCACGCTGCTTACCTGCATGGATAGGGTCACGAGGAGCGGTTGGCTTCTTGGAACCCTGATTCTCAATAACACTACGCTCAGCGTAGTCAGTAAGTGCAGCGGACATTACAATCTGCTGCTGGATGACTGCTGCATCAAGTGTACTATCCCACATGCGGAACTCTAGGTGAGATTTCTTGAAGGAGGTTTGCGATGTTCCTTCGAAGTTCACAGCAACACCATGGGAACTGAGGTTATGACCCAGCACTTGGTGACCACTCTTCACATCTTCTGCAACATCATCAGCGTGGTCAATGGCATTTGGTGCACACCATTGGGTTCCACGGTGCTTGCCTCGGGAAGGGTTGGATGCCATGCGGTAAAGGATGTCATCGTTTGCGGTAACGCTACGAAGAAGCTCAGCGTGCTTAGCTGTGGATAGTTCGTAGGATGCTGTTGAAACGTGGACGTGTGAACCTGCGCGAACAGATGCAACACCACCATGCTCGTTGATGATATCAACAGCTTTCTTCAACTCAGCCCAATGTTCTGGTGTGTCAGACATGATGGGGGATACAAGTTCACCAGAAACAGTGCAGTCCTGCTCGAATGACCATTTCTGCCATCCGCTTGCACGAGCACTATGGTAGTGGGTTTGGCGTGAGTCTGATGTTAGACCAGCTTCATGCAAAGCTCGTCCAATGTTACGGAGTGCAGTAGCTTTATCAATACCGGATTTGATGTCGAATTCTAGCTCAACACCGAACTGACGTGCGCCAGCTTCTGGTGCACAGATACCGTCTGTAACATTCTCGGTGCGGAAAGGAATAACTTCCTCACCAGCACGCTTGCGGCGCAAGGTGTCTTTGTAGTCATCGAAGAACTGCTTGGAGTTGGCAGCATAGCCTTCGTCAACATTCTGCCAACGAGCCATCATACGCTCACGGTAAGCGTTTGAAGCTTCAATGGTTGGGCGGTTCTGCTCTTCAAGTGCTGCTGCTTCACGCTGACGCTGTTCTGCGTACATACGCTCACGCTCTTCACGGGTAGCACGTTGCAATGCTTCGCGCTCTTCACGAGCAATACGCTCACGCTCAGCACGGTTAGCGACCCATTCACGAGCTTCTTCACGAGAATGACCTTCGTTAATGCGAGTTTGAACTTGGTTTTCAAGCTGAATAGCAGCATAGTTCTGTGAAACAAGGCGGTCAAGTCTTTCATCCGGAACGTAGTTTCTTGCACCAATGTTGATGGCGGCAAGAGCTTGGTCAGCGGTGAAGCGAACATGCTTGCAGTCATAGTTAGCTTGGTAATCAGCACAGGTACATTTTAGGTTACGTGTCTTGATAGTCAGTTCAGAAATGTCACCAGTGTTTTTGTTGAAGATGACAGAACCTGTTACGGAACCGTTGTCACCGTAACGGCTGAATGATGCGGACATCGGCATCTCAACATCAGAGCGTTTTACAGCCGCACGAATGGAGGTTGGGCCTTTCGGAACTGTGATGCTGTTTAAGGCATCTGAAAGTTGAGAGTATTTAGAAATCGCAATGATTTCATCTTCGGTTGGGTTAGCTGGGTCAACTGGTCGAAGGGTATCAGGCACAGAAAGGCGTCCACGAAGGTTGTAAGCATGTTCTGTTTTACGCTCTCCTGAAAGCTCTGTACCGAAGGAAACGTAAGCTTCTCCGTCAACAGGCTCTATAACGTTCACATCTGCACGCGCAGCCAAAGCTCCGGGGAGCAGGCGGTTACGTGCTGGGGCGTTAGGGTCACGGCTAACTGGAACAGGAACCATCTGCTGTGCTACGTTAGCAATGTGACGCTGAGCGTAGTTGATGTGAGAGCAGTAGTATTTCTGACGGTAATCGTAGCAGTTGCAACGAAGTTTGCGTTCCCCGCTGATAACTTCCATCAAACCGTTACTGTTCTTACGAACTGCAACTTCACCTGTAATCTGGGTTCCGTTACGCAATCCATCCGCGTGGAACCCTTGGTCATCAATCTCATTTGCGCTGTAGCCGTTAGTGAAACGCATGTTTACAGGCATGATAGCTACTTTGCCTTCTTTGATGGTTTTCTTGAACTGTACAGCGTTACCGGCTTTAATAAACGGCTGCTGCCTAAGGTTTGCATCAAGAATGTATTTGCGTGTTTCGGTGGAAGTGGATTCAATCATCACAGCTTCACCAGAATCAACTAATGTACGAAGCTGGGCGTTTGCGGAAGTAAGCTCTGCTTCATGCTCTTCTTCTGTGAAGGTCTTCTGTTCCGCTGAGTATCCACGTACACGAGCTTTGTAGCCGTATGTGACGCCCCATCCGCGACCGTTAGGACGGTCACCGTAAACGTTGTTACTTGCTGCGGTGAAAATTCTGTCATCGTAAGTGTTCAGCACACGGTAAGGTTCGTTATTGTTGTCACGACCAACAATAAAGTTGATGTTCTCAGGAGCTCCCTCTACCTGAGCGAGGAGTTCTGGGGTTAGGGAACCGTCACGAACACGCCATGTGTTTGTCTTGTTGACAATGTATACACGCTCCAAACCGTCAGCGGAAGCGACAACAAGGAGTTCCTGATCAAGCTTCTCTGGAAGTCGCTGGTTGTCAACTGTGGAAAGGTGTTGTGTTAGTTGATTTTCTGCTACATTTTCTGCTTCAAGGTAGTTAGGGAAGTCAGTGTTCTCAACAACAGGTACACTACTTACTGAGGAGTGCAGGTCGTATGCTGGAATGTGTGCTGCTGGTGTTACGTATTCTGCTGGCTCAGGTGCCACTTCAATGATGGCAGCTTCTGCTGGGGTTGGAGCTGGCTCAGCCACAATGTTAGCGGACTCAATTTCAGGAGCTTCTTCTGTTACCGCTGAACCTTCTGAAAGTTCAGCTTCTGCAGCTTCAACCTCTGCAACAATTTCTGTTGCAGACAAACCTGCTGCTGCAAGCTGGGAACGAACTTCGCGTTCAGGGCAGGAGTGGGATGAAGCACGGAACTGTCCACATGATGCACAACGGACATTGAAGCCATCGCTTTCTGCATCGTCAGCGGATGAGTACATATAGTCATCGTTACCACGAATTTCACGAGCGTAAATACGGCCGGGGGAATCTGAGGTGGAGATGCGATCCCACATTCCCTCTGGAACGTTCTGGTATGCAATGATGCGGTCAGGACTTGAACCGAAAACAATTTCTAGGCGACCGTCATTGTAGCCGAACTGGGAGATGTGTGAACCTTCGGCTGCTGGGATGAGAGTTACTCGACGTTGACGCTCAACAGTTGCAAGAGTTTTTAGTTTCTCTAAAGCTGTTACGGATGCTTGGTCGAATGGAAGGTTAGCGATTACCGCTGCACGACGAGTGTTCTGGTTGTACTCTGGTGGGGCTTCTGCACCACGGCTGGTGTCTACGCCTTCATAGAATTCTTTGTATTTGGCAGCAACTTCAACATCTGTCAAACCAGTTGCTTCTGCAACTTCTTGGAAGCGAGCTTTCAAAGCATCTCCACGCTCTTTAGCGCGGGCAACAAGAAGGCGTTGTGCGTAGTAGGTTGCGCCATCTGCTTCTTCGTTCGTGTCTTTTGCTACACGGAAGTTCTCAACAACAGCTTCACGAAGGTCACCGTCAGGGATGAGAGCGGTAGTAGCTAAACGATGGTCAGTCATCTGGGATGGTGTTGGTGCGGCAGCGTCACGACCTTCACGGCGCAGCTCAGCGAACATGCGCTCAGTCTGGTAACGGTTCAAACCACTCAGATTTGATGCAACTTTGATGGTTGCAATGTTCTGGTGTTGGTGAACTGGACAACGGCGACCACCGTTACGGACTGCATTACACATATTTGTGCCTTTCGGAATTGAAGTTCTCATCTATGTCTATCGGTCACGGGAAAAGACTTAACTAGTCAGATTTGCAAATGTCTGACGCTCATGCCATACTTCTGATAACAAAAAAGTTTTGGAAAGATTGAGAGAGAATGATGACGCAGTATCCTGTTCTGGTTTACGGAACGTTGCGACCTACGGGACACAACTATGAGAACTTCCTTGGTGGTTTCACCACTTATGAGGAGAACGTTACGGTTGATGGTTTCACGATGTTCGCTGGTGAAGGCTACCCGTACCTGACGCTCGGTGACCGTTCTATTACAGCCACTCTCTGCTATGTGGATGAGGCTGCATATGACTTCGTTGTGAAGCGTCTTGACTTTCTTGAAGGTTTCCGTGGTGAGAATGTGCGCTCAAACCACTACGACCGCATCCTGCACACGTTCACTCTCCGTGGAGAGACTGTACAGGCTTGGATTTATGTTGCATCAGCAGGTGTTCAGGCTGATGTTGAACGTTCACTTTTCATCCTTGAGTCTGGGGACTGGATTGAGCATGTTCTGGAACGTGACAGCGTGCGTGCTTAGATAGCATAAATAAAGAGGAGCCTCAACTAATCAAAGTTGAGGCTCCTCTTTATTTATGGGAAGAAAGTAGTTACTCGCCGTTTACAGTAGCGGTTGGGGTTCCGAAACTAATGAAACCGATACGGGAAAGTGAGCGGAGCAAACCTTCCTCGGTAGTTGGACGCAACCAGATGATGTTCTTGACTTCTTTGTAGTCACCGTAGATGGACAATGGGGTGTCAATGTCAGTGAACGGAACATATGAGGTGTCCACCAAAACAAGAGGGTGGTCGATGTTCCAGAGGTCAAGAGTTTCCTCATTTTCCACCCCAATGGTTCCAGTGCCATCACCCCAACCGTGAGGGTCAAGGTCATTGCCCTCACCATATGTGAGAACGTCCCATTCCCAGTCGGTGATGTTCTCCGCCTCTTCTGGGGTGATGCTGGCAAGAATGGCAGCACGAGCGAGAACCTGTACCTGCTGCGCTAAACTTAGTCGCGCCACTTTCTTCTCCTCAGTTGACAGGAGTGTGTAGTTCTGGATAAGATAATCAAGAAGCTCTTCGGTGGTGTCAGCGTCAACAATGCGCTGGTTGTCATCGAAGAACATGCGCCAAGCGTAGTTGGAACCATCTTCCTTCACCGAAGGTGCAGGGGCGCGGTTATCTCGCCCAAAAATGGTATTAGATGTAACTACTGCGGTCATGATGTGTCTTCTTCCTTAGAACTCTAACCCTAAATATCGGTTGTAAACTTTACCGTATCTGGGAATACTTCTTACCAGTGTACCAGATTTCGTTCACAAAAGCAAGCTAAAATGAGGTTATTTTACACTTTTAGGAAAGTTACCAGTATCCGAATTTCACAGGAGATAACACGATATATTCCTGCTGTTTATTCGGGTTTCTTCCTAACCCTTTGTGGCGTGCGTAACCATCTATGAGGAAGTATTTGTTATCCTTGTGGACTACTACACCTGCGATGTTTTTACCAACCAGAAGCTCTTCGTGAGTTGTAGGGTCTTCATGCTTGCTAATGGGGCTTTGAATTGGAGCTGGTTCAGTTTTCTGTAAGCGCTCTGCGTCAAGTAGGGTTACCTCGGATGGGGAAAGTCTCCTAACGAAAACAGAATGTGATTCATTCAAAGCTGCTACCATTTTGCCGTTATTTTCAGCAGCAAGCTGAGCTTTGATGGCTTCGATAGGAGTTTTTCCTGTGGTGTCCAACCCTTTACCTCGAACATAGTCCAAAACTCCTGAGGCATCCCAAGCGTTGTTGCGGTTCCAGTACCATTTACGGAGGGCAGGGAGCTGTGAAGTACGAACATGAACTTCTTCGCCGTAGTATCCTGATGTGGCACTGATTTCATAGCTGTCAGATTTGTCCATATTTAACGTTTCAGTTGCATACTCGATGAGGTCTGCCGGAACTTTATCTTCGTCAACATGGAAAATATGAGCTAACACTTTTTTCACGTCTGGTGGGGTGGAGGTAAGCCGCAAATTGGTGTAAACATTGTTTCTTCCGTACCCGTCATCATCATAACCTTCTGGTGGGCCATAATCATCGTAATCGTAGTCAATGACGGAACGCACATCGGGATATGTTGGTTCTGACAATGCAAAATGTTCAACGTTGATAGGCTCTAACGCCTGCTTCGTTTCCGTTTTTACTGGTGAAGTAACTTGGATAGTTTTCTCGAAAGGGGCGTTAGCTTTGGAAGTTGCTTCATATTCTGTGCGGAGTTTGAAGTATCCTTCATGGTCACCTTGTTCAGCAAGCTGTTCGTAAGCGGATTTCATTTCGCCTTTTGAGCAGAACTTACCTTCCGCGTCATGATATGGGTTAGCCATGTTTCTCTCCTAATAGGGTGTACTTGTGAAACTGTTGGTTCTTCTGGTATGTCTCTAACTGGTTCTACGATCACCGGCTCCACATATTCAGGTAGTGTTTTTAGGAACATGTATGCTTGCTCTCGAACTTTTCTTGAATTGTAATTCTGTAAATCATCAGGAATGTTGTATTGGAAGAAGAGCGGGTGGGTGATATTTATTTCTGGCAGAATGCTATACGGGGTAATACCTCGGGCTCGGATAACAACATAACCAGCATCCAATAACGCTTGTGTTTTTCGTGTGTCTCTGTCTAGGCTTACAGCTTGGTTATGGTATTTGGAGGAGTCGTATTCGAAGGCAACTGGATAGCCTTGATAAGTTCCTACAATGTCAACAGTCATAGTGGGAACTTTACCTGCGCTTATTTTCAGTACAGTGTTATGTCCGTAAGCGATGTCAGTGATAATTTCCTCTTGACGGAACCAGTCTCTGAGGTCTGCTTCACGCTGGGAGCTTGTTGGGTGGCGAGCGCAGGTTCGGCAGGACATTTGCGGGTTTTTACGCCGGAAGCTGATAGTTGCTAACCAATCATGTTTCCCAGTTGGGCATTTCCATAAAACTTCCCGAGTATATCCGATGCGAATGCAGTCAGGAGAGTGCTTATTTTGGTAGCTGTATTCTGCGGTGAGCTTCTGGGAGAATTCACTGAGGGTGCGACCAGGAATTTTACGCATCTTCCTATTTCCTGTGGCAAGGCATTCTGTCATAGTAGCTAATCTTAGCAAATTTTATATTTCGAACGCAGATAGACCCTTGCGGTGAGCGGATAATGGGTGGTACGATAGCCTTATATAGGAAGGTAAATATGACTAGCATGCTCCGTGGTGGCAAGAATGACACCTACAAAGGTCTTTCTTATGGGGGTTGTTCCTGCCATAACACTAAAGCCGCTCACCGTAAAGCTAAACGAATCGCTAAGCGCAAAGAGGCACGGGCTTGGAAGACAGAATACAACATCTAAACGAAGACCGATAATTCTTTTTATGAAAAGAACCCTTGTCGCTCTCTCCGCTTTCGCTGTCACAGCATTTCTTCTTACTGGCTGCACCCCAACTGAACAACCTACAAATAATGGTGAAAATGTTCAGCTAGGTCAGAATGTCCCTCTTGGTCCAGTGAAAGCTGAGCTCGCTTATTTTGGTTTAGTTGAGAAGCAGGCTGAAGTTCTTGATGTGGAATGGTCAGCGACTGTGAAAGCTGGGGTTTTCAAATTTGAACGCCAAGTCTGCGCCGCTTCTGACGGGTACACTGATTTGAATGCTGTTGCTAATGCAGTTGAGATAAGTACAGTACCTGTTGATAAAGCACTCCTGCAATATGCTTTCGACAACATCACTCCTGAGCTTTGTCAGGCAAGTAACAGTAGATAGTATTGTAGTTTTTAGAAAGCGGCGTCTCATTCAGATTTGCCGCCTTCGCTATACCCTCTAAAGATTTATTGTGATATGATTTTGTAGTATGAAAGCTAATGAGAATTTAAGACATGATCCAGTTGTGAACTCTAAAGTTCGTGAGATGCTCACTGAACGCAATGCTGTCATTGACGAACTCGCTCCTGTTGTTGAGCAGTTGGAAGCGATTGCCCGTAAGTTCCCTCACCGTTATGTGGGAGATAACTCAACCATCCTAGCTGACCGTGTTCTCAGTCAGATTACCCGTCTGCGTTACGAGCTTGAACGTTACTCAGCTCCTGACCCAGATAACGAAACATATGTGGGAAACTTGTCCGCATTCGAGTATGGTTCTGTTTTCGGTACTGTTACTGAAAAATAAATTTTGAGTTGGATTAGCAGGGTAATGTAGATGGATTTGTCGATGGCTCAGGATTTAGCTGTGCGTCTTCTAGATGTGCATGGTTTGACAGCAAAAGGGTGGAAGTTTGGTTTTGATAACGCCCAAACCCGTTTGGGGAGCTGCAACTATACGAAGAAGCACATTACGATGTCGAAGCATATGGTAGCTGCCGCAGAGTTTGATACTGTCGAACAAACACTCCTGCATGAACTTGCCCATGCTCTGCTGCCTGTGTATTATGCTCCGGGCAAGAAAGTTGGGCATGGGGATTTATGGAAAGCTAAAGCCAAAAGCTTAGGTTATCGTGGGGAGCGAACCGCTGAAAACCCGTATGTGGCTCCTAAGCGACAGAAATCAGCAGTGGCTGTAAAAACCCGCAGAGCGACTGTAATGGTGAATGTAGATGACAGGGTTCTCATACATGATGGTCGTGAGGGTGTCATTAAGAACATTGGGCGCAAATATTTTCATGTGGAGATAAAGGGTAAACTGTACGGCGTTCCCTTCAATCAGGTCACTCCTTTGACAGGGAAAGTAGCTTAGACTGCTCATATAAAACCTAAAATGAAATCTGGGAAAGTTTTGTTCACAGTTTTCTCACAGGTTAGCGGATACTTCTTATACCACCTATGATGTAAGGAAGTAAAACCCATGGCAACACCTTCAAGCTCAGAAGAAAAGACTGTACTGCCTCCTGCGGAACAAGAATCTTTGAACCGCATCAAAAGCTATATCACGTTCCCTGTGTTTCTGGCTGTAGCTTTCACCTTCTTTTTAGGTGTCGGAGCCGGTTTTATTGCTGGTAACATTTCTGATGACACTCATATCATCATTGCTCCTTCTCCTCAGGATGGAGAACAGAGGGATCGTGGCAATGGTTCAGATGACCGCAAAATGAATGGTGATGGCTTCCGTCAAGGTGAGGATGCGGATGATGATATTACTCCATCCACCTCGGAAGAAAATTAGTCAAAAGCGCAGTTTTTCAGTCAAAAAGACAGATACCTTAAGTAGTTGAAAGTTATACCTTGCGTATGTGGGGTGGATGTAAGAATCTCTTATGTTCACCCCACATTTTCTTTAAGGTTCAGACATTAGAATGCCCCGCCAACTTGAATTAGTTGGCGGGGCATTCTCCACTTATTATTGCAGTGCGTTTAGCTTATTCTGCTGGAACTGCGGTAATTTTTGCAATACCTACCATAAGGTCACCAGTTACAGCTTCGGTGCCGAAGGTTTCGTTCAGAAGTGCTGCTGCATCTTCTGAAATGTAAACGGTTGTTCCTTCAAGGATAGCTTCACCGTTTGGCCCTTCTTGAAGAGGGTTCAGAGTTGTACCATCTAGACGGAAGATTACAACATCTTCACCAGCAACTTCACCGTTCACAGTTACTGTACCTGTGAGCTTAGAGTTGTTTCCTGGGTCAATTACGAAGTCAGAAAGTCCGACTACGGTGCCGTCAGCGGCAGTCAAAGTGATACCGGAACCGTCATGGATGATTTCACCCTGAACGTATGGGCGGTAGTCCTCTTCTGGGTCGTAGTAATCTACGTTACCGCCAGTGATTGGGAAGTGAAGCGCACCATCAACAAGTGTGGCTGTGCCAGTTACTCCGGGGGTCAGTCCAAGTGAGGTCAATGCGTCAACGAAACCCTGATCGAGAGTAACTGCTGTATCAACACCGCCAAGGGCATCAATGCTTGCCAAAGGAGTTGGGGTTTCCTCGGATGGGGAGGAGGAACTTGGATTGGGGTTGTTTGGTTCCATCGTTGATGTTGGGGAACATGCAGCTAAGGAAACTGCGAGTAGACCAGCGGTGCTTACGCCAAGAATTGTTTTAGTCATTTTATTCATTATGAATTAGCCTTTCTAGCTTTTCTCTGTGGTGCTTATGATGTAATTCGGTGACCTACCCCAATTCGAGGGGTATATACCATATATTTCAGGGTACACACAGGTAACGTCCAGCTATTCGTTACATTAGTTTCAGGGTAAAAACTTGTAAGCTGGTAGGATAAAACCTTATGGAAACCTCGAAATTGAACTGGCTGCGCGCCGGAGTTCTTGGAGCAAATGACGGAATTATTAGTGTCTCCGTCCTGCTTCTTGGTGTAGTAGGTGTCCTCACCTATGACAAACTCCTTCTCGTAGGTTTGTCAGGTATTCTCGGCGGTTCCCTATCCATGGCAATAGGAGAGTACATTTCCGTGTCAGCTCAACGAGACGCCGAAAAGTCAGCTAAACGTACCGAACTAACGAACCCTTTCCATGCAGCCATATCAAGTTTCGGGGCATTCATCCTCGGAGCTGTAATCCCTTTCCTTGCAGCCCTATTGTTCGAAAATGTAATCTGTATTGTAATAGCTGTCCTTTTCGCTCTTATCATCACAACAATCATTTCCGTGCGAGTAGGAAAAACAGGTTTGAAACAACCGCTTCTCAGAAACATTGTTGGCGGCGGAATAGCGCTAACCTTAGGTGTCGTACTGAACACAGTATTCAGTGGCATGTAGTGGAATAAACGGGCATAGTTTCCGTTGAACTTTAAGAACAACTTTTAAGGATAAAATAAATGACGTACACAAATTTCGACCAGTTCTTCGCAGAAGGTGCGAATAAGAAGAAAGATGAGCGGGTAGCTTTCACTCGAACGTGGTTGAAGGATAATTATAAAATTACTGACGCTAACCCTGAGTGGCTTGAACTGATTGCTGATGTGCATGACCATGATGAGCAAGCTCTCCATTTTGGTCAAATCAAAATTGCTTCCACCTTCTCCGCACTAACAGTCCAGCTCCTAAAAGTGCATGATGTTTGGCACATTGGTATCCTGAAACCTAATTCCAATGAAGCTAACGTCATTCACCCTCTTCGTGAGAATGTGGGCGGAGATAACGAGAAAAACCGTTTGATGCTCGCTCAGCTTGTGAAGAAAGGAACGGTTCCGAAGGCACAGGAGCCTGTCTACGGCATCCAGTTCGATCCAACACCTGTGAGGCTACCTACAGGTGATATCTACTCCCAGAAAGACGCAGAGCCTGCGCAGGGCGTACATGAGGTCACAACTTCCGCTCCCGTTTCAGATAAAGCGAAAACAAAAAGCATTGATGTTGATTTGAGCGCTTTTCTTTAAACCTTAGAAGAAGAAATTTTTCCTCTTCGGAGCCTCAGTCTTAGCTAGCACTAGCATAGGCTGAGGCTCTTTGAATTTCTGCTCCAAAAAATTATTATTCACTTCAAGGTCTTCAAGGGCTTGACGAGCCTGAGCTTTTACAATTTTCTGAACAGCTTCTGTAAGTAAGTTCATTTGAGCGCAAAAGAGAACAGTGGCACGCGAAACACTTGTACGCTCTTCTGCTGAATTAGCTAAATATTTTTTCATAAGTGTTGGAATGAAATCTTCAAGAATTACTTCATAGGTGTACTCATCTTCAACTTGCGTAATTTTCTTAGCATCCACTTTTTTATACATGTTCTTCAATTTATGCAAAGCGCTGCGAGTTGAGCTGGGAGAAGAGGAGAGTTGTTCAGTAAACTCATCCCAAATGGTAAGAACAGGCTTTTGTTCTATTGATGTTAGCGCACGGCGTCTTGCCGCTTCATGTTCAACGACCTGCGTAATCTTTCGTTTTTCTTCTGCCGTAAGAACTTCTACATCCTCATCATCTCTCCATGGCAGCATTATTCGGCTGAAAGCAAATTTCAAACCCATCCCACTAACTCCCAGTAAGAAGATAGCGCCCAGTAGGGGGAACATGGCCGTCATAAAAGAATTCACTTCTTCTACTGCGGATATACTACTTTCAAGTTCAGGCATTACAAGCATCTTCTTTCTTCCATAACCGTAGTCTAACAAAATATGACATCGAGAACCTTTTTTGTAGGGCAGTGGTTTGCGCAGATATAGAAGATGTGCTAAGCTAATACAAAACCTTGAAAGGACATAACAAATGGTAGTCAGTCTGAATAAGATTGAAGAGAAGGCTCCCGGTCTACTCTCCCTCGCTAAGACCGCACAGAAGTCCCTTGCAGATTACGGTCTGAATGGACAGGTGGCTAAGGTCGCACTGGTTCTGGATTATTCTGGTTCCATGGGTCAGCAGTACAAGAACGGAGCTATGCAGCGTCTTGCTGAGAAGGCTTTGGTTCTCGGCACCCAGCTTGATGATGACGGAGCTATTGACTTCTTCGTTTTCGACAGCGCAGCCGCCCACCTTGGTGAAATCACCATCGACAACTACAAGGGTTCCATTGACCGCCTCACAAAGGGTCGTCGTATGGGAACCACGAACTATGCAGCCGCTTTCCGCACTGTGCGTGACCACTACGGTCTTGCTGGTGGAACTACAGAGAAGCGTGGCTTCTTCGGTAAGAAGACTGTCACGAACGCAGCCGCTAAAGCTGATCAGCCTGTTTACGCCATCTTCCTCACTGACGGTGCGCCTGACAGTAAGGCTGAGGCTGTCAAGGCTATTACTGAGGTTTCCACCGCTCCTATCTTCTGGAAGTTCCTTTCCATCGGGCGCGAGCCAATGGACTTCCTTCAGAAGCTTGACGACCTGACTGACCGTTTCGTTGACAACGCTGACTACAAGCCCATCGGTGATGTTGACAAGTTCAGCGACAACGACCTTTTCGAAGCTCTTCTTGACGAGTACCCTGAGTACCTCAACGAGATTCGTGCGAAGGGACTCATCTAATGGGACTGTTCGGACTAGGTAAAAAGGACAACACGCCTGAGGTCGCTACTCCTGTAGCTGCCGCTCCTGTTGATGTGAACCCGGGCAAGCTTAGCTTGGGTAAGATTTCCCTTGAAAAGGGTCAGCAGGTCACCATTGAGAAGACTGCTCTTGTCAAGGCAACTTGCACATGGTCTTCCTCAACAGATTATGACATCTACGCTCTCGTTCTTCTGCGTGACGGTCGCACTTTGACTGTTTCACAGTTCGGTTCCGAGGAGCAGCCTAACTTCACCCCTTCCGTCCTGAATGGCGCTGTCAAGCACCTTGGTGATGTGGGTCGCGGAGCTAAGGGTGATGCAACCGAAATCATTGAAATCACGATGACGGATGAGATTGAAGCTGTCATTCCTGTGGCTTACTCTGCACAGTCCAACGGTACAGGCTCTTTCCGCCGTTATGCTGTCAGTCTTGGTATTGACAACGGTGCAGGTTCCAGTGTCACCATCAGCTCCAAGAACGCTTCTGACAATGACATGGTTTACTCTGTAGCCATTGGTGTCATCCGCAACACGCCTCAGGGCATTCAGGTTGAGGCTCTGGAAGAGTATTCCAAAGCAGGTTCTGAGTTCCGCCCCCTGATTGTTAAGGGTCGCGTAGTTATGGATAAGGGTTCACGTAACCTTTACAAGTAAAGCAATAATAAGGAAGCCCCGCAGATTAGTTTCTGCGGGGCTTCCTTATTTAATAGTTGAACTTTTAGTTCAATCCTGTAACCAAAGTATCAAGAACTACTCCGTTACATACGGCTATAGAACCAGGTGTATATTTTTTAGGGGCAGGTGCAGTATTTTCAATGTAGAAAATCTTTCCAGTAGGTGAAAGGCTGACAGCAACATAGCAGGAACTGTCAGCAGAGGTTACAGCGTTTACTGTCTCAGAATCCTGCATATATCCGCCTTGTACCAAATCATCAAAACTAGTATACATACCACCTATACCTGCTACAGCAGATTCGGCAGTAGCTATTGAGCTTAAAGCAGCTTTAGCAGCATTGTCCTGCGCCCATGGAATAACAGCAAAGACAGTCGCTGATATAACACCTCCAATAATACCTACGACAACGACACCTACCATAATGGAGGCAAGGTCAATCGCGGCATGGGTGGAGCGGAGAGCTCGGATGAATTTATTGTTCATTACAAAACCTAAATGCTATTGTAGTGCGAATGATGTATCCGTAACAGGTTATCTGTCTCTTCTAGAGAATATGTTTACATTCAGACAAATTCTCAGGCTAATGAGCTGAGTAGGAGAACATTCTTAGTTTATTGACACCAGTAGCAGCGCCCATAAGAATTTTCTTACCATCAGGTGATGTACTTATGACGTTACCGTTTGGAGCCGTAGAATTCCAAGGAGTGTTAGCTTTCTGAGCCCAAGTTACTCCACCGTCAATAGAGTTGAAAGTCAAAGTAGAGTTATTCTGGTTGACTGTAATAGTTTTACCATCACGAGAAGTAGAAACTTCATTCCAGAATGTTGTCGGAGCAGGAACCCCCGTGAGGGTAGTCCAGGATACACCATTGTTCACTGACTTTATAAGAACTGTCTTATGGGTGTAGTAAATAGTTGAACCATCACCTGAAATGGAGACAAAACCGGGGCCGAGAAGTGTGTCACTGTAACGAGATGTCCAAGTTACACCACTATCAATAGATACCTGAATGCTGTTGTTTCCACCAGAAATGTATGCAACTAACTTTGTTGTGTCTTCGGAAGCAGCTAATGCGTATATGTTGGAGCCTTGAAGCTTCTGTGTCCATGTAGCTCCACTGTCACTAGATATCCATATGCCTCCTGTAGTTCCACCAGGAGAAGGGTATGCGGAGGCGACAATGCGTGTACCTGTTGCGTTCATTTCCACCCCAGTCCATTTGTGAACACCAAGGTTTGTGCGTTCAGTCCATGTCGCACCACCGTCAGTGGAAGTAATAATGTATCCACCATCCTTGTCTTCACTGGTATCACTCACCGCAGCTAGACGGGAACCATCGTCAGAGATAGCTACAGCAGTGTACCAACGAGTACCTGATGTAGTGCGCTGAGTCCATGTTGCACCACTATCAGCAGAAGTCCAAATACTACTGGTTCCCTGTTGTGTTGCGTTTTTAGGAAGTGACCCTCCGTAATTAGCGGAACCACCAGCAATCATTTTGGTTCCATCAGGAGACATTTCAACAGCAGTCCAATACTCACTAACACTATTCATGTTTGTGACTGTAACTACGTTGAATGGGTTACCTACAGGAAGTCCAATGGTGAGTATAGAACTTGCAGGAGATTCGGTAGCGTTCTTAGCTACAGAAATTGAATAGTAATCATAATTTACGCCATCCTCAGCAGTGATGTCCTCATAGGTGCCGTTAAGTGTCACTGTAGCAATCTGAGTTGCATTCCCTGCTGCCCCAGAAACTTTTCGGAAGAGTTTGTTGGTTTCAATTGGAGCGCCACCATCTGTGTTATTGATGGTGATGGTGATGCTAGCGCCGTTCAAAGTACCTGAAAGTGACGCTGGGAGTGCTTTATTTTCATAATCATCTTGTGAGACGATTTCCGCCGCAGCAGCAAGGTCGGCGCACGGAGAAGTTGCACCCGGTTGATATTCTACTGGCTCTCCTGTTTTATCGCTTGACCAGAAAATTTTTCCTGAATCTGATTTTATTACAGCGATATAGCAATCTTTACTTGCGTTAGTTGAGATTAGAACACCGGCTGCACTTTGAAGTTTCTTTTTTGTAACAAGACTACCTACTGTTGCATACTTGCTGGCAGAGGAGAAATTATTTGCTTGGGCAACAGCTACAGTGCGCAAAGCTGCTTTTGCTGCGTTGTCTTGCGCCCATGGAATGGCGGTGAATACACTGGCAATGGTGACACCGCTGATGATACCAAGAACGACTACTCCCACCATAATGGAAGGAAGGTCAAACGCGCCTTTGGTGGAACGTAGAATACGACGAATTTTATGCATGGGTTACCTTTAGTATCTCTCACCCGAGATTATCGGTATAAAAAATAAAAGATGCGAACAACTATAGAATTTTCGTCCCTGCTACAGGGGAATTCTCAGCTATTGTAATAAGCTACACAGGTCAAAGAACCTGCCGCTACCTCAGTTAGCCCTGCATCATGCACTGTAACATCTGGCTCATCTTCTGGGAAAGATTTTACTTTTTCTACAACAATGTTCATCTGGTTTGAACTAATCCATTCAAGCACTTTGGTCTCATCACCATACATAAGGAACAGTTGTACCGCATGACCCACCTGAGCTACCAGCTTACCTGTAGACATATCTAGCTTCTCATCAACGTAAACATGCAGGTAATTTTCTGCATCATCTGTTTTAGGAGAAATGTTCTCTGACTGTAACCCTGAGACCTGCAACTTCTTTAGAGCCTGCGGCTGTTCGCTCAGACGAAGAGGTGTGTACGCGCGCACAGTGGCTCTTCCAAAAGTTTTCTCAGTGTAGAAAACTTCTACGTCAGACGCTTTATCCCAAGCTGCCCCACGCGCCCGTTTTGTAATCTTACGGATACGTCCTTCAAGCCAAGCTTGAACCCCAACTTGTGCAGAATCCGAAAGTAGCAAATCTACCAAAGCTAATGTAGAGGCTTGAAGGATGTCAGCTTCATCAGCAATATTCCCTGCATCATCTTTAGTGTCATTGATAACAAAGATGAGTGCATAAGGGTCTTCTTCATCCTTTGCCAGATGAGAAGGAATGTTTTTGTTGCGAAGATGTGAAAGCATTGTACAATCCTACCAGTGTTAGACGCCTAAGTAAAGCATGGGAAGGATAAGAGCTCCGACAGTAGCTACTAAAATAAGAAACAGAACAGCACCAAGGATTATTTGGCCCACAGTACGTTTAGGTTTAGCGGGAGTTTGAACAGGTTTCTTAACATTTTTAGGCATGGGTTAACAGTAGCATATATAGGGAAATTGGCGGTGAACCTAACTTTTCAGTCAAATTCACCGCCAATTGCTATACCAGAACCCGAAGAGAAGGTTGGATTTCTTGTGTAGCTAACTTGCTGTAACCGGGGTCAATAGCTATCTGTAAAGAGTTACCAACCTGAGTTGTAGCTGAACGAGTGTCAGGGTTCATCTTAGTTGTTTCACGGAACTCTTTCGGAGAAGGCCACCAACGGTTGAATTCAAAATTGTAAGCATTCGTGTGACCGTGAACAAGAATGAACGGAAGCTCATGTGAACGCCAAGTGTCCCATACTTCCTCAACAACATGAGCCCAAGTTGGCGCAGGTGAGCCTTTAATGAATTTGGTTGCACCTAACATCAAACCGGGGCGTGATACAACTTTAATAGGAGCATTATTGATTGCTTCTGCAAGTTTCACCACATCAGTTTCAAAACCGAACTCTTTCCAGAACCCATATGATAAACCGGCATGGGTGAAAAGGATGGGTTTGTTGGGTACAGGGATTTTAGGCTTGGCGGAACGTTCAATGTTCTCAATGGCTTTGAATGTTGGGATACCGTAAGCAATATGGACTTTATGTTCCTGCGCCCATTTAGCCAATGTTAGCTGAGAATCCTTAGAAATGGTTTCACCCCAGAAGAAAGGAGCGCCTTGAAAATACTGCATCTCATGATTACCCAGAAGCTGTATCCAACGTCCGGGGTTAGCGGTCATGATGTTATCAACCATCTCAATAATATTATCAGAGAACGGACCTTTGTGTATAAGGTCTCCACAGTGGATGATGGCAACATCATCAGGAAGTTTGTAGGTTTCACGATCCATGCCGATTTCACGCAGAGCTCTTGATAGCTGCACGTAATGCCCGCCTGTGTCACCGAAAATATGGAATCTCATTTTTTCAGTCTATCACACCGAAGGTTACAGCAGTGCTTCTTGGTTGATAATCTCACCCATGATGTCCCGTGGCTTCACCAGAAGCTTTGCAAGGTAAAGTAAGGTGCTGGCTTGGGTTTTATCTACTTTAGGTTTGTGGTTATCCATCATATATTTTAGCTGCTCTTCCAGCTTCTCGAATTCCACTAAACGGAAAGGTGCTTTGAACCAGTTTTTGTCTCGCACGACAAAGATTTTCTCTTGGGCAATGGTAACAATTCCCATAACTTTTGGGGCGTTTGGTATTCTTTTTCGCCAAGCATAAAGTGCGTAACCAATTTTCACCCTACCTTCTTTGAAGGCAACAGTTCCTCTGAGTATTCCGCCTTTCGCTGTTACCGTGTACTTTCGGGAACCTTTCCAGCGTTTGGTGTCGATGACAACAACCATGTCTTTCCAAACCATAATATGGTCAGTGTCCCCACTTGATTCAGGCCATGATAGGGAGTGGAATACGAACATTCCAGGTGTTTTCTTCGCTAAAGCATCCAAAAGTTTAGCAGTCTGACGCTCACCTTCACTACCCGGAAGCAAAGATGATTTCATGATGCCGTCAATACCCCATGATAGGGAAGCGGCGGGTACACCAAAAGTTTTTACCCCATCACGAAGCTGTTGTTTTACCGGCTCCATGCTTGTATAAAGGTAATCTGGTTTGAATTCAGGTTCAATCTCATCATCTGCTTTATCAGCCCAGATTGGTGGGAGTTCTTCAGGCATACTTACTCTTTAGGTTTCCTAAAGTCTCGTACAATCAAATCCCAGATGCTGGTTTCTTTATCAGAAAGGGAACTGTTTGAAGTTTTTTCTGGGTGGGCAGGTGGAATGGGTGGAACTGAGTGGTTATCTCTGTTCTGCCATCGTTGAACGAACTCGAAGGGTTCATGGTTAGGGTTGTAAGTACGGCCTTTGAAAAATTTTAGGTAGATGAGAATTGCTGCCCCTACCATGATACCGAAAGGAACCAGTGAACTGGAACTAGGGTTCATGGATAATCCACCAGAGATGAGGAATGCTGGCCCTAAGAGGATAAAAATAGTTTTTGTCCAACGTGGACCAGAAACCTTCTCGAATTCCTGTTTCTTCTCTTGGGCGTCAAAAAGTTTAGCTAGCTCTTCGAACTGATCGTCAAAAGGGTCCTTCTTTGTCATGGTTTTTATCCTCGAAAGTTTATTGGTTGCACGGTTTTTCAGTTGTGATGGTCTGCTTCAACTGTTCAACCGAACGGAGGGACCATGATGGAGGGGCGTATAGCTTATGCTACTGGCTTGAATGGGAGTAGCATAATGGAGCTATCGGACTCAACGCTAACAAGAATGTTGTCATGAACCCGAATAACAAAACCTACAGCAGTGATGAGGGAACGCTCTGTTCTTTCAATAGCCGCTATCTGCTTTAGTGTCTGCTGTGAGTATCGGTGGGAAGAGTTATAGATAACTGTACGAAGAGTGTTGCCCTCTTCTAGATTATCAACATCAACCCATTCATAATCATTGGTGAGGACTTGGCTACCTGAAAGGCATTCAAATTTTTCTCCTGAGGTGAAAGTTAGCTCAATGACTTCCCCAGTTTCAGTATCCAGAACACCATCAAAGTCAGTTAGATAGGTACTCTCGATGCTTTTGTTCTTAGTTACACTGTAACCATCTACCGAATTGATTGACCTGTCAGTGAAGCTATCAAAAGTTTCTAGGTCACCATGATGGTTCACTATTTGCGTTTCAGCAAGGATGGTTACGGGGGCGGGGTTATTAGAAGTCATTGTTCTCTTTCAAGTAAAGCATTATTTTATACTAACATGACACAAAAAAATAGGGCGGAAAGACGCACTTTTTGTGGTCTTTCCGCCCTATTTTATAACAGAGTTACTTCTGGTCTTCCTCAACGTCATCTTCTGAAGCGATAACAACTTCATCCTCTTCGGAAGCGATTTCCTCGGGTTCTGGGGCGATTTCTGCTTCAACCTCAGCAGGAGCTTCACCAACAAATTCCTCTTCGTCAACGACCGCAGGAGCCTCTACAGGAGCTTCTTCAAACTGTGCGGAAGCTTCCCGAACTTCACCTACAACAATTTCAGCGTCTGGGTTACGTACAGCATCTTCAACCTGGGCAACTGTTTCTTCATCAGTTTCCGCAGTGGGTGCATCTAAGAAGGACTCGAAGAGACCGTGGTTACGCAGCGCATCTAGCTGCTCGGAGAAGAAGTTTGTAAGGGAGCCGTGAGTTGCGAAACGCAGCGCTTCCAAATCACGAATCTCTGTCTGCAAGCTACCAATTTTACTCTTAGCGTCAGCCACTACGTTGTCTGCTTCAACCTTTGCAGCGGCAATGTAGTCCTGTGCGGTACGTTCCGCAGCAGCAAGCAATGAGGTAGCCTGAGTAACTTCATCAAAATGCTCATGAGCGACTGGTGCAACAGTTGCCTCTACAGGAGCGTCTACAACCGCGTTGGAGTTAGCGCGAACCTCTTCAAGGTTAGCTTCATAGGCGGTGTTGAGTTCAACGATACGAGCTTCGTAAGCTGCAACAATCTCAGATTCCCGCACAGCCTGCTCCTGACGGAGTGCTTCAAGCGCGTTTTCGTCAACAACAGGAGTAGAAGCTGTTTTGAGTTCCTCTTCGAGACGGTGAACGTTAGCAAGCGCTTCATCACGTTCGTTCTCCATCACAACTAGAGCGTCAACAGTCTTGTTCTGGTAGTCAATTACCTTACCAACATCGGTGATGAAGTTGTTAAGCCATTCATCAACGATGTCTTCGGTGTATCCACCTTTACGAGATGTTGTGAATTTGGGCATCGTCTCTGGGCCCAGTTGGTCAATTTTTTGGAAGTCAGTCATTGGAGTGTCCTTTATCGCATGCTTTCATAGGGAATATCGGCGTTAGCCTTAACGTGAATACTTTTTCTTTAATTCATTCTGCTGATTTATCATTTCCAACAGAATGGAGCCATCAGTGATGGTGTTCTCATCAGATGACGCGGAAGCGAGTCTGGCGTTCAGGTTCGCTAGTTCTTCGCGGTATTTCACTTGAAGGAAATTTTCCAACAAATGAGTAATAGTGGAAGTTACCCTTCCCTCACTTACCTCTAAGTCAATGTGGGTTAATTCATGAACAATTTTTTGTTCCATTTTGGTGGCGTCATCCAGCTCATCCCCATCACGAATAGGTTCATAGCCGTAACCACCATCAGCCCACGCCGCTTGGATGCGGTCAGCGTTATTGAAGAAGCTTGGGGTGACTTTCTTATCATTGAAAGCTTTTTTCGTTTCAACAGGATATTGGAGTAGGAAAGCAGTCAGCCTGTCCTCAACTGGAAGGTTGTGAACAGTTAGCTTCTGATTTTCTGGTGCAACCATCTGCTGTTTTGCTGCTGGGATGCGCCCTGTGGACTGTAGCTGAGAGTAAGGAACACCTGACCAGAATGAAATTTTACGAAGGTAAGCGTCATACTGCAAAGGGTCTTTCACATAGCTGATGTGGGCTTTAGCTGCTGTGGTGAAACCTGTGCGACCTTCTGGGGTTGTTGTATCCCATTTCTTCTGCTCCTGTTTCAGGATGAACTCGATAAGGCTTACCTGTTTGTCAAGGAGTTCCAGAAGCTTTTCATCACCGAATTTTAGACGCACATCACAGGGGTCAAGGAACAGCGTGTTCCCGTTTTCATCCTGAGGGGTCATGGAGGCCACATAAGAGTTCAGTTGAATTTCAGGGATTTTGGAGAATACAGTCTCAGCAGCTTTAACTCCTGCTTTGTCACCGTCGAAGCAGAAAACAAAACGGAACTTCTCAGCTTCTTTACCTGTGTTCGCAAGACGATGAAGAATGTTTGCGTGGGTGCCGCCGAAAGCTGTACCGCAGGTTGCGACAACATTTTCGATACCTGCTGCAACTAACGCATCAACATCAGTTTGACCTTCAACAACAATGACTTCCTGCTTACGGACAATCTCTTTCTTCGCAGCTTGAATGTTTAGGAGAACGCTGGATTTGACGAAGATGGGGGTTGCTGGTGAATTCAAATATTTAGGAGCTTTGTTGTTTTCGCTCTCATAGATAATGCGACCTGAAAAACCGATGGGGCGACCAGAGATGTCACATAACGTCCACATGAGTCGGTTTCGGAACTTATCCTTCACTTCACCTTTGTTCATGCTGTTGAACCGTGAGGTTGCTTCCTCATTAGAGTTCTGTGTAAGAACAACAACGCCTGCTTCTAGCATCTCTTCTGTTGTGTAGCCTGCCTTTGTGAGCAACGCCATCAATCCAGCGTTGGAAGCATAACCAATCATTTTGTCTGTCATTGCGTAGTCTAGAAGGTTACGGTCAGCAAGGTTCTGTTTAGCGGGATGGGATTCTGGGAGTTCCATGAAGTTGTGGCGGAACAGTGCGGAAGTGATGTCACAAATTTCATAAAGGCGTTTTGTTTTACGGTACTTTTCATCCTCTTCAGCATCAGTGAGCTTCATGCCGATTTCTTCGGCAATGTACTGAACTGCACCGATGAATGTGAGACTTTCCATTACTTCCACAAGGCTGAATATATCGCCGCTGATGCCGCAACCGAAACAGTTGAAACGCTGGATGCTTGGGCGCACGTTGAAAGATGGGGAGCGCTCAGAGTGGACTGGGCATAACCCTACAAGGTTCTCGCCAGCCGTTTTGAAATGCGTTCCCCGTTTTTCCAACCAGTCAACAATGTCAACTTTGGTACGGATGTCTTCTATCTGTTCTTTACTAATCACGGTTATACTATTCTAACAGCTCTAATACAAAAATAGCAGATAACGATGAGTTCATGTTACAGAACCTTCAAAGTTGCTTTACGTGGACGGTGTTGCCGGTCAGCCCATTTACCTGAGATTACAGCTTCCAGCCTTGGTTTCAAAACTTGGGTAAAAACTTGTTTCTCATTATTGTTCACCAGAATGAAAGTTCGGTTGGATTCTGGCTTTTCATAGTTCAGGTCCAGTACAGCATGCCCTGTGGTCCCTGAACCTGCAAAGTAATCTAAAACAACAGCGTTATCTGGTGACATGACTTCAATGAGGTATTTGATGTAATCCAAATTTTTGGGGTTATCGAAACTGAGGTTCTCTCCCAATATTCTTTTCAGAAGCTGGGTTGGTGTTCTAGATGGGTAATGAAGTAAACCACGGATTACTTGGTCAGGTGTGTCTTTCAGATAGAGTTTCTTCAAAGGCTGTTGGGCTTCAGTTTCACCCCAAATAATAAGGTCATGTTCAATGAGTTGTTTGAAATTATCTTCTGTGAGACCCCATCCTCGTGAGGGAAGGGCTACAGGTTTCTTAGTTATTGGATGAATAACAGGGTAGGTTAGTTTGATACCGGGAGCTGAAAGGTCAGAATATGTGTACAAACCTTTTTTGTCAGCGTTGAAGAAACCTTGCATTCTTTTAGGAAAAGGCTGGTCTTTCAACCATATCTTTAGCTCCTCACTGAGCGCTGCATAGTCGGTGCCGTGCTGTTTGCGAAGCTGCTGTTCTTTTTTACGGAGGATGCTCAGCCCTTCACGCTGCTGTCGCCAACGGATGTCTGACTTGGTGAGCTGGATTAGATTTTTGGCGTATACAAGAAGGTACTCGTGTGATATCGACAGGAAACGAGCGTTATTGTGTACGTTACCGTTGTCAACAACAACCATGCCTATGAAGTTCTGTTCACCGAACACTTCATCCATGAGAATTCTTAGATGTGGAAGAGATTTATCATCTACTGAAACAGTCATCACGCCTTCGTCTTTCAGGAAGGGTAACGTTTCCGTTAAGCGAACTCTCATGCCTTCAACCCATTTTTGATTAGCGGCTGGGGTTGCTTTGAAGCCTTTATCCAGATGAGCTACAGGGTCGATGTAGATGAAGTCAATTGCCTGCTCATAAGTGTGCTGATGTGTTTGCAAAAACTTTAGATTGTCAGAGTTGTAGATAGCGTGTTCTAGTAACGCTTTCTTAGATACTCTGGCGGATGAATTCATAACAATCTTAGGATATCAAATATTCGAAGTTTCTCGTAGATTTGAGACATTGTATGGGATAAAACCGAACAGATGTTCGAAAAATGTGTTTCGAAGTTCTTAGTAAACAATTTCTAGGAGTAAGTGTCTGGTAGAAGGGATGACCCATTCTCCGTCAATTTTTACCATTTCAATGTCAGGCATTGCCGCTAAAGCGCTTTTAGAATAATAGGGGTGCTGAACACCACCGAAATCATCGTAGATGACATAAAAATTCTCTCTGTCAATTGTCGCTTTATTGTTTTTGATGGTCACCGCATCTGCTGGAACATAAACTTTTACATTATATGCAGTGATGTAGCTTCGAACCCGAAGCACCTCAATCAGAAGTTCTTTTTCATCCTCAAACGTATGAGTTTCTGGTTGGATGATATCAAAGGTATCCCATGCTGTCATTTTACTTGACTGAATGAGATGTTTTTTACGTTTATCCTCAAACTCTGTTACATCAGTATGTTCTAAAATACTGAGAGTATAAGCTGCTTCGTCAGCGGGTACTGCAAGAATGTCATTGGCGAAAGTCATGTAAACTTTAGCTACTTCTATTTGATCAGGATCTGCTTTAGGGTTGCATCCAGAAAGACTTACTACACTAATTGCTGCAATAGTAAGTGCGGAAAGAAGGGTCTTGATTTTTAACATTAGAGCTCTCTACTTATCTGACGCTGTTAGGTGGCCTCAGAACTATTAATATATCACTTGTGGGCATTGTTTATCAGTTAAAGCGTTGAAGCCTGACACCGTTTGATGTCAGGCTTCAACTTTTCGAAGAATAGTTATCCAAGAATTTCGGAGAATAAACCTTCGGTGGAGCTGATAAGCCATTTTCCGTCTACTTTGATAAGTTTGACATCTTTAAGGGCTTCTCGCTGCTCAGCAGTCAGCTTACGGGGTTCAATTGTACTGGTTCCTTGGTCGTAGCTAACTTCGATTTGGGAACGGTCAATGGTTGCTTTGTCGCCTTCTACCTTAATTGCGGTTGCTGGAATTTTGATGGAGATTTCTGCACCTTCCAAACCCACTGCAACGCCAACCAGCCCACCTAAAGCTGAACCCTGCTCGTCGGCGGAAAGTCCATCAAGCTTGATGAGAGCGAAAGTGTCAGGAGCAAGTGTTTTGAACTGGTCAATAATTTCCTGCTTAGTGGTATCGGTGGGTTCCGCTGATGCATATTTTTCTTCAAGGGATGCGTAAAGATCAGTCGCCGCTTTTGTGTCAATCGCCAGAACACCATCAACGAATGTCGTGTACACCTCAGTGATTGCTTTCACATCTTCTGCACTAGCGGTTGGCTCGGCAGGTGCGCAGGCAGCAAGACCAGCAGCCAGCCCAAGCGCAATTGCGCTTGCAACGATCATTTTTTTGGTTTTCTTCAACATGCGGTTTTCTATTCCTTCGGTTATAAGCTTTACGTGTATATCGGTTTTAGTGATATTTGTTGCATTGAATACTACTTGTACAGGATAACAAACAATTGGAAGCGAAGTCATTCTCTGTACTTATTATTGTTTGAGGGTTACCCAAACGGTTTGGGTAACCCTCAAACAATTTATTAAAGTTGAGCGATAGTGGCGATTGCGTCAATGATTTTGACGCCTGAACCATCACGGCGGTTATCAACAGGAGGCAAGTCCACTTTCTTACCTGCACTGGTGACAGCTACAGGGTTGCTGAACACGCCAGCGGCTGTAAGTGTTTCTTCACCTTTGAGGAACTTGTGGGAACGAACTCCACCAGTAGCTCTACCTTTTTCAGGGTAAATCTTGTATGGAGTACGCTTCACAGAGGTGCCCGTGAAAGTAACAACTTCGGCTGTTTCAACCTCAGCAGCAGTAAGGTAGTTAGCTGTCAGCACAGTCTGACCTGCACCAAGTTTGATGCCTGTTACACCAGCACCACTGAGACCCTGAGGACGAACTTTGGAGGCTGAGAACTTCAACAGGGAAGTATCTGTGGTGAGAATAGCAATCTCTCCACCTTCAACAGTCTCCGTTACCCATTTTGCAGTAAGAAGAGTGTCACCAGCAGCTAGACTGATTACTTCGAATTCGTCAGAACGCACAGGCCATGCAGGTTGTGCTATCTTCACGTTACCGTCACGGGTAGCGAGGAATACACCTACACCAGCGGACTGGGCTTCTTCACCAGCAGGAAGCACACCAATGATTGTTTCATCAGAAGCGATGTGGGCCACCAAAGAGCCTTTAGTCAACCCGTCTTCCTTGATGTTTACGGAGTCAACACGGTAACCCTTACCTTTATCAGTGATGACAACAATCTTTCCGCGAGAGCGAGCAGGAACTACAGAAAGTAATGGAACTTTCTTACCGTTCAAAGCACCAGCTTTGTTAGAACGGGAGAGGGAGCCGTCAACATGAACACCAACAAAGATTGCTTCATCTTCAATTTCGAATGTTGTTGTCTTAGCTGCAATTTTAGCTGCTTCAACATGCTCGGCAAGGTTACCGTCAACGATAACGCTGCGACGTTCCTGCGTAAGAACTTTCTTCACTTCGTCAAGTTCTTTCCCTACAACAGCTTTCAGTTCTTCTTTGTCGTTGAGGATTTTGTTCAGGGCAACAAGCTCTTCAATGAGTTTAGCTTTCTCATCGTTAAGCTGAATCTGGTCGTATTTGGTCAGACGACGAAGAGGAATATCAAGGATGTAGTCTGCTTGGATTTCATCCAGCTTGAACTTCTTGATAAGTGCTTCACGAGCGGTGGCTGTGTCAGCAGCGTTACGAATAATTTTGATGACTTCATCAATGTTCGCAAGGGCTTTCAGAAGACCTTCAATAAGGTGAAGACGTGCATCACGCTTTTCTTTACGGAACATGGTGCGGCGAGTAACAATGTCAAAACGGTGGTTGAGGAAGCTTTGGAGGATTTCCTGCAAACCAACAGTTTTAGGTTCACCGTCAACAAGGCAGGTGTTGTTGATACCGAAGCTGTCTTCAAGTGGTGTCAAACGGAAGAGTTCGTTTACAATGGCTGGTGCGTTTACCCCAGCTTTGACTTCAATGACGAACTTCAAGCCGTTGTCATGGTCAGTGAGGTCGCTGGCGTCAGCAATACCTGTAAGTTTACCAACCTTTAGAGCGTCTTTAATTTTGGTAATAACAGTCTCTGTTTTTGTACCATAAGGAAGCTCGGTGAAAATGATTTCATGCTTACCACGACCTGTAGGAACGATGGTGTATGTTCCACGGAGCTTGATGATACCTTGACCTGTTTTGTAAGCGGAAAGGATACCGTCAGTACCAATGATTTGACCACCAGTTGGGAAGTCAGGCCCAGGAATGTATTTCATTAACTGTTCGACAGTTGCATCAGGGTGCTTCAAAAGGTATTTTGCAGCGTTGATTGCTTCCTGCCCGTTATGCTGAGCGAAGTTGCTAGCAAAACCAACAGCGATACCGAAGTTACCGTTGATAAGCAGGTTAGGGAACTGGACAGGAAGGTACGCTGGCTCTTCCGCATCATCAGAATAGTTTGGACGCATCTGAACAGTGTTCTCTTTCAACTCGGAGAGAAGGAGAACTGATTCACGGGAAAGTTTACATTCCGTGTACCTTGATGCTGCGGGACCTGAACCGGTTACGTCACCGAAGTTACCGTAGCCTTCAACCAAAGGAACGTTAATGTAGAACGGCTGGGCAAGTTTCACAAGAGCCATGTAGATGGATGAGTCACCGTGAGGGTGGTAGTTACCCATGGTGGATGCCACTGGTTTCGCTGACTTCACAAAGCTTTTCTCAGGTGTGTAGCCTTCCTCATGCATGGAGTAAAGGATACGACGCTGTACTGGCTTCAACCCGTCAATGATGGAAGGGAGGGCGCGAGAGTACACAACACTCATGGAGTATTCGAGGAAGGACTTGGAGACCTCCTCATTCAAAGGCGCGTCAATGAGTGCTTTAGCGCCAATGCCTGACCCTGCAACCTCGTCTGTTTTTTTGACTACCACTTCTTATTTCCTTGCTTTCTTTTTAACATTATATTTCATCTACGTTCTACTGTTTACCCGAAGGTTAACCGAGGTCTAGCTCTTCATCTGAGATGAGGTCACGGTTCTCAACAATCCAGTCACGGCGGTCAGAAGCGTTAGCTCCCATTGTGAGTTCAAGAACACGTTCAATTTCCTGAACATTCTCAGCGGTGACCTGCCTGAGGATGCGGCTTGCTGGTCGCATAACAACTTCTGCAAGGATTTCAGGTGAATATTCACCCAAACCTTTGTGTCGCTGGATTTTGTCATACTTTTTGTTCTGTGTAGCCAAACGCTTCACCAGTTTATCTAACTCTTCTTTGTTCAAAGCGTAGAAACGCTCTTTGTTTTTACCGTTGGTGGTAATGGAGAACAATGGTGGAAGAGCGATGTAAAGGCGACCGTCTTCAACAAGAGGACGCATGTACTTCCAGAAGAAGGACGTTAGCAGTACAGCAATGTGGTTACCGTCAGGGTCAGCGTCCGCGAGAAGAATGATGCGCTTGTAACGCATTGTTTCAAGGTCGAATGATTTACCGATACCTGCACCAATAATCTGGATGAGGTCAGCCCATTCCTGATTTTCAAGAACCTTACTGAGGGTTGCGTTGAAAACGTTCAGCGGCTTACCTTTTAGTGGGTAGATTGCTTGGAAGGTTGAGGAGCGGGATAGTTTCAGACCTCCGAGAGCGGAATCTCCTTCACAGATTTGAAGTTCTGTGATTGTGGCATCTTTGGATGAACATGCCACAAGTTTCGCTGGCATAGAAGATGAAGATTCGAGAGCTGTCTGCTTACGAGCCACATCTTTCTGCGCACGGG
>Ga0247807_10000086_pt1 | contig 83905 bp, 134 predicted proteins | sample UWRJL074202C1_FD_179931 | JGI IMG/M metagenome (GOLD analysis project Ga0247807, IMG submission 179931) | Plant litter microbial communities from Arlington Agricultural Research Station in Wisconsin, United States - UWRJ-L074-202C-1 | ecosystem: Environmental > Terrestrial > Plant litter >...
GCAGGTCGCAATACGACTTCTTTGCTCTTTTCACCGCTCTTTGTCGCAATATGAAAGAACTCATCGGTTTGAGTGATGAGTTCTACTTTAAGCAGACGGTTAACGAGCTGCTTAACTGTACCTTGTACGAAGCCAGATCGTGTGCTGATTGTTCCGATGGTAGACCGTGGATCAGTTGCTATAAGAAGTATAGCAAGTCGTTCATCAGAAACGAGGTCTTTGAACCTACTGTCGCTGAAGAACCAAGTGTCTACCGTTGTTTTACTCATGGCTTGATTGTAGCACATGAGCCTCTGTTATCAATGGGTTAAATACCGATTGCGTTTTTGAGTGCTGGTCGGTCGAAACCGCGCACAATAGTGTCACCGATGACGGTCACAGGGACACCGCTACCGACGTTGAGAGATTCAAACTCTTTCATCGCTGCTTCGTCTTCGTCAATCATCTTTGATTCGTATGCAACCCCGAGAGAGTCGAGCCATTGCTTTTCTGTTTTACAGAATGCGCACCATGCAGTGCTATAAATTGTTACCATATTACTCCTGACCGAGAATGATGTTATCGTTAAGTGCAATTTCACCCAGCATACGGACTTCGGCTTCGGTTACTAGACGTTCACCGTCTACTCCCCAAAGTTCGGGGTCCATAATGCGAGCGTAAACCGTTGGGCTTACTTCTGGGTTAAGACCTTCGAAGCCCGCCATCACTGACAGCCTTCGCACATCAGAGCGTCTGATGGGTCAATAGGGGCTGCAACTCGACCTTGCGCTTTGGCTGTATTATCAGCTGTAGCTTGGGCATTTGCCATAGCAGCGTCGATAGCGGCCAGCTTTTCTTCTAGTGTCATTGTGTCGTTGATGAGTGTTGTTGCGTTCATTTGTTGCCCCATTTTTAGTGTAAATAATAAGCACCTCTGTTCGAGTGCTTGGTTGTTCTGTACTTAGTATAACGGGATTTGTCACGACACATTCCAAGTGACAAATCAAATAAAATCTTGGTTCTCACGCTAGGACTCGCACCCAGATAATCGGTTCCAAAGACCGAGGTCCTACTTTAGACGACACGAGATTATGGGGTAAAAGATGAGAATTGAACTCACGTTATCGGCACCACAAGCCGACGTTCTAACCATTGAACTACTTTCACCACGCTTGGCTCTGCACACGGGTTGCAACGTCATTGGGGAGATATCATGCCCTTTGACACATGTGCAGAGTTTGGCGGAAGATTGGATAATCGAAAACCATGCTTTCACACTCATCGCTTAGCGGGCGAGTCCAGTACCTTACTGGTTAATCTTCCATGTGGCGGAGAGGGTGGGATTCGAACCCACGGTGAGTTTCCCCACACTGGTTTTCAAGACCAGCTCGTTCGACCGCTCTGACACCTATCCACATTTTTTTGGTCGGTCTAGCTAGATTCGAACTAGCACGAGGTGTTAACCTCCGCAGGGTTTAAGCCTGCTATGTCTACCATTCCATCATAGACCGTTATTTGGTACCGAAGGCGGGACTCGAACCCGCAAACTCTTTCGAGCACTGGTTCCTAAGACCAGCGTGTCTACCAATTCCACCACTTCGGCATATTTGGTGTGCTTACTCAGATTTGAACTGAGATGAGATTAACTCGGTAGCTTTTGAAACTACTGCGTATACCGTTCCGCCATAAGCACATATTTGGAGAAACGTATCAGATTTGCACTGATGTAAAACGGGTTTGCAATCCGTTGCGTAGCTGCTCCGCCAACGCTTCATATTTGGCACCCCCGCAAACCTTTAGGGTGAGCTAACAAGTGTTTTTTATAACGCGTATGTTGCACTTGCTTGCCTGCGTATCTACTCAGGTAATTAAGCTGAGCACTACAAACGGGGGTATATTTGGTGAAGTAGGACGGAATCGAACCATCGCCTTTTGATTTACAGTCAATCGGGTGCCCTGCACACTACAACATATTTGGTGGTTTCGGTCTGAATTGAACAGACGACCCCCTGTTCTTCAAACAGGTGCTCTAACCAACTGAGCTACAAAACCAAGTCGTACCTATCAGTTATAGACTATAGGTAAGTCTGTCTTGTTCGGGGAGCCAGGAGTTGAACCTGGGCATCGGGACTATATTACTCAGCTGCCCGCAGCACTATCGTTATGCTTACTCCCCGTTATATGGTCAGTCCAGTAGGGTTCGAACCTACGGTCTCTTACTCCCAAAGCAAGCGTGATACCACTTCACTATAGACTGAAACTTGGCTCTAGATATTGGAATCGAACCAATCGCCTTCTCCTTAACAGGGAGCTGCCCTACCGATGGGCCGATCTAGATTATTTGGCGCGACCAGCGAGAATTGAACTCGCGACTCTACCGTGACAGGGTAATATATTAACCACTATACTATGATCGCAGATTTGGCACACGTACACAGATTCGAACTGCTTAGCTTTCGCACAGGTTTTGGAGACCTGTTCCCATCGCCACTAGGGAGTACATGTATATTTGGGTGCTGGGTTTTGTTGATTTGTTACCAGCGTCTCGGTCAAGGTTAGCCCGCATCACGCGTGACTATCCTTGTCGAACCGATCAGACCTTTCATCGGTAGTCTGAATGAGCCTTATACTCTAGAGTCGCTTATCTCTCTTGAGCAGGGTGCGCTGAACGCTCCATAGGTCGGCAGACCTGTCGTACAACCATATTCGAGGGATAGGAGTGTATGCCCCAGCTTAATCTATCGCTCTTTGCAATAGACCCTCTGTTAACTCGACCACGCGCTACCCATCTCGGTTTCAAGCGTCGTCACAGAGTTTCACTCTCCGTTTGCAGCTATACCGAGCCAAAGCCTTGTCCGTCGGTTTAATTGTTAAAAAAAGACACCTACTTTTTTGGGTAGATGTCTTTCGTTGTTTTTGTTTTCAAATCTTCTTATGAAGAAAACGACAAGACACCTACACTAAATTGATCTGGGCAATTTGACCAGAGCTGTGAGAGTAGTGAGTGACTATATAATGTCTTCATAATTTCATTATACCATAAAAATAAATGGCAGTGCAATAGATTTAATAATTTTGGTCACCCATACCAGAGTTGAACTGGTCTTGCATGATTGAAAATCATGTGTCCTAACCGATAGACGAATGGGCGATATGTGGTGAAACCGATAGGGATCGAACCTATGACACCCTGATTAAGAGTCAGGTGCTCTAACCAACTGAGCTACGGTTCCGTATCGTGAGAAGGTGCTACGAGAAGTTTCGGCTCATACGTCCATGCAATTCCTGCCTGGTTTGACCTCGTAATCATACTTGCTACCAACATGTATTTGGTGGAGTTGCAGAGAATCGAACTCTGGTGAAGACGTTGCAAACGTCCCATAATAAACCGTTATATGACAACCCCGAATTGTTTGGTAGTTCCCGCTGGACTTGAACCAGCACCAGCTTCGTTAGAACCGAAGTGCCCTATCCATTAGACCAGAGAACCTTATATTTCTGCTTTGAGGTATTTATCGAGCAGGTCGTTGACTTGAGTAATGTGAATCATACCAGCTTGTTTCACAGCTATTTCACCAAAGTGTCTGCGTAGTACTTCAAAACCCTGTTCGAGTGCTTGCGTTTCTTCTTCAATGATGTCGCGAGTTAGGTCATGCACTAGACTTTCAGCTTGTCGTTTGACTAAGTTTGGGTCTGGGTCTTTGCGGTATGCTTCCATACTCTCATTATACGTATGGTGCGGGTACACAGAATCGAACTGTGATCCCCTGATTGGAAGTCAGGTATATTAGCCGTTATACTATACCCGCATTGATTTGGAGCCCCTCACGGAGTCGAACCGTTCTTCGTACCTACCACGGTACGCGTGCTAACCAGCGTTACACTAATTGGGGCGTATGGGGCCGCCACTCGGTACTGCCCCGAGGTCGATAGTTTACAAAACTACTACTCTACTATTGAGCTATAGCGGCACGTTCTTGGTAGTCCCAGAAGGAATTGCACCCTCGACACCTTGTTCCGAAGACAAGTGCTCTATCTGCTGAGCTATGGGACTATATGGTGCACGGGGGTAGCTTTAGGCTACCTCTATTCTAATAACGCTTTGGTGCACCTCTACGCTTTCGATTCTCGAGCCACGTTGCAACGATGTGCTCTCCGTACTAATTTGGTTGCGGGGACGGGATTCGAACCCGTGTATCTTGCGACAAAGGGATATGAGCCCTCCGAGAATGACCACTTCTCAACCCCGCTATATGTGGTCGTCCCTCTAAGATTCGAACTTAGGACCTCCTGTGTGTAAAACAGGTGCTCTAGCCAATTGAGCTAAGGGACGTTATTGTTTGGTCGGTGTAGGTGGTTCTGCCCCACCGTGTGCAGAATATAAGTCTGCTGTTCTACTATTGAACTATACACCAGAATGCTTGGTTGGACGAGTAGGATTTGAACCTACGGTCTCCTGAATATCAGTCAAGTGCTTTAACCAGCTAAGCTACCGTCCATTATTTTTGGTGGGCTCGGTTGGAATCGAACCAACGTGGTACAGATTAAAAGTCTGCTGCTCAACCACTGAGCCACGAACCCAAGATATAAAAAAAGAGCTATATAGCTCCAACTATGACTTGAGTTGTAAGCTAACTTATTCCTTTTTCTTTTCACCCCGTTTTGTTAATGTACCCATAATGAACCCTGTCGCCACTGCTATAGCAATAATGCCGCCAGCAATCACTGTCGTCTCTTTGGTGCGCTTGACGTATTTAACTAGGTCAGTTGCTTCTTTTTGAATCTTTTGGGTATTCATAGTATTCATTATACACATATTAGTATATAATGCAAAATGCGCGGGGGCACAGCAACGGGTAGTGAGTGCACTATATCTGTTGGATCGTAAGACCAACCATAATTTACTGATTATAAAGCGATGCGCCAAATCAGTCATGTAGACCTCTTAGCGGGGGTCTATTTTTAGTGTATAGTAGCTGTTAGAAAACTATGACAAAATACTCTATATACGAAATCGGTGAAAAAGCAAACAAGAACCGAGACTCTCTCGACTTCGAAAAGTGGTTAGAGCGCACCCTCAAACATATAACTGAAAAGATCGACCCAGAGTTCAATCGAGAAAAGTTTGCGGAATGGCTCGAGGAAGACGACGAAAAACCATTTATTTCTGGTAAAAATCGCTATTTTTGGTAGAAACAAAGGACTTTTCCTGCTATAATAAGAATATGAAAGATATTCAGAACGAAGCAGAAACAGGTGTACAAACCATCACAGAGCTACAGCTGAACCTCGCGCAAATCGAGAACGAGCTGCAAACCAACCCTAAGTTCATTGAGTTCCTACGCGTCCAGGACGAGCTTAACGCAAAGCGTTCAGAGTTCGATTCGACAATGAAAGACTTGATGATTGAGCGGTTCAAAGATACTGGTGAAAAGAAGCTAGAAGTTGGTAACGCAACTTTCGCGCTGACACCACGTGAAGAGCTGATAATCACAGACGAAGACAAAGTTGACGATGCCTTCGTTACTAAAGTAACCGTAAAGAAACTCGACAAAGAAGCAGTGAAGGCTGTTCAAGTTCTTGAGGGTCGCCTCGTTGACGGAGTCGGTGTTCGACAATCATTCGCATACAAACTAACCATTAAGGATAACGAATAAAATGGCAGTAAATCTACAAGCACTAAAAGACAAGCTCATCGAGAGCAACCAAGACGCAAACAAAGTCGGTAAATCAATCGCGTATCTAAGCGACAGCAAAGTAAACGAAACCGTGCAAAAGCACACCAACCAAGAAATGTACTCACTTATCGTTAAGTACTTGAACGTAGGCACCAACCTAGACGGTGTCAACGTCATCTTAGCGGGTAAGAACATGGGTCTTGTGACATACCAAGGTTACATGAACAAAGTGAAGCAACTGCACCCAGACGTATTCTTTGACGTACAGCTCGTACGTGAAGGTGATGAGTTTGAAGTCGGTAAGCGTTCTGGTCTTGTTGAATACACCCACAAGATCGCGAACCCATTCGCTAGTTATGACGACAAGAAAATCAACGGTGCATACTGTGTCGTGAAGTTCGACAACAACGAGTCAATCGAGCTATTGAACGAACGCGACTACAACGAAATGCAAGGTGCTTCAAAGAGCAGTTACACATGGAAGAAGTGGCCATCAGAGTTTTGGCGAAAGTCTGTTATTAAACGGGCATGTAAGGTATACTTCTCAGAAGAAGTCGCTTTGCTCGAAAAGGTTGATAACGAAGACCACGGGTTAGCTGAAGACGACGATACAAGTGATAACGCACTCGACGCAATCGTAGCTGCAAAGAAAGGGTAAATCATGGGGAACCTTACTGGACGAATCAAAGAAGAAGAGAACGGTAAGGGGCTATGGCTGCTCGTTGATGACTTAGGTGGTCAACGAGCAGAAAACCTGATAGACGAGCTTACACAACCCCGCACAACTGGTAGCGTAGCTTGGGCAGTTTTACCCGAAGAAATCGAAGCAATTCGTGACGCTTGTAACGACTACCTACGCGACAAGGAAGTTGACAGTATCGACATTGTATGGTCTGTTGACGACGTGTTTAACGTGATGTATGATTATGAAGAGAAAGACACCTACAGCGAAGACGATTACGAACTCGCTAGACAGGTTTTACAATACGTAAAGAATCATCACGACGCTACAGTCGGTGTTTCATGGGAGACACTTGAGTACGCGCTCGATCACCTAAGAGGATAAATGTTCGACCTAGAAAAAGAGCAAATGCAGACGATAGACCGCTTACATGCAATAGGTGACTTTTATAAGGCGAAACAGAAAGCAAACGATAAATGGGAGAAGCGGTGTTTACACGGTTCGTTTCTCTTTATGTTCCCATCACTCTTAATACCCTATACACCCGTTAAGTTTATCGCGCTCGCACTACAGTTAGTTGTGTTGGGCGGTTTTTTATATTTCTCAAAGAGAGGTATGAAGCTACTGAAAGAACACCACCGCATGATAGAAGTAGAACAAGAATACATATCAAAGGGTCTTTATGAGTAGAATACTCGGTCACCTACGCATCTTTCAGGCCGTGCAAGCTGACTTGAAGATGGACAATAACTGGGCTAGTAACAGCTACCAATACAACGGTGCTGACCCGTTTAATCTTGAAGATGACGCTTTCCCAATCACGGTTGGTCTTATCAACCAGTATGTAGCCGAAAAACAGATCGAAGTAGTCGACGAGCTGCTCACTACACTAACTCGCACAGACAGCAGAGAAGTGCTTGAAAAACTAAGAATTGAACTAGAAAAAGGTCTACCTAAATAATGATTACTTACCACGACAAAATTGAACAAAACACGCCTGAATGGTTTGCTATTCGCGAAGACCACCCACTTACAGGGTCAACTTCGTATGAGTTTCTACTAGCCCGTAACCCAGCAACGTACGTTCTCAAAGAGAGCAACTTCACTGGTAACAAGTACACGGAGCGTGGTCATACGTTAGAGCCTGTAGCAAGGAAGCTCCTAGACCGCGTGTACGACATCAAAACGCTTGAGACGGGTTTCGTTACCAATAGCGACTTCCCGTGGTCAGGCTGCTCTCCAGACGGGTACACAGACGTATATATGGTCGAGATCAAATGCTTTATGAAAGAACGACACCTACTGAATGCGGTGACGACTGACGCGAAGATTTTATCCCAAGTGCAGTGGAACATGATGATTATGGGCAAGAAGAAGGCGCTACTCGTTTTCTTTTGTCCTGATAATACGCTAGAACCGTCCGAACAGCTTATAATTAAAGAGATAGACGCTAACCCGCATATCTGGGCTAATATGAAGAATAGGATCGAAGTTTATGGCGCAGCAAGAACTAATACTTGAGAAGATAGTTGAATCGTTATCGAACCCCAACCGAGTATATCTAGAAGAGCAGGGCACGTGGGTAGGCAAACTTTATACCGACAAAGGGCTACCCCTCGACATCTCAATCGCTGAACTGAAAAAGCGAAACGTAACCGAAGATGATATGTTTATCATTATTGAGGGTGCGCTCACTTGGTTTGTACAGCACAAGCGAAACTCTGGTGCGACAGAGAAAGCGTTGAATCGACAGCGCGAGCAGAATAACAAGATTATGGCAGCTTTTCTAGCTGGTAAAGAAACGGGTCTCTATTAGTGTCTAGATTAGAAACTCTGCACATGGACGGGCTGTTTAGCGATGAAGACATCGAGAACCGCTACTACGTCATTAGACAATGTATCGACTGTATGGCTTTTACCAAGTGGGACATTCGCAACAAAAATACGTACAACTGCGCTACCTGTGGAAGCGGTAAGTTCGACTCTAATCGACAGCACTCAATTCGTACGCACCATAACTTTATTGGTAAAAAGGGTCGAAAAAAGGTAAAATAGGGTTATGAAACAGACTCTCAAAGAACTCGCTGAAGAAATCGAAGGTATGTCACTGCGCTATAAAGTGCAAACACTACTACGACCTAAGACGTGGTCACGTATACATAAGTTTCGTCGTCAACGTATCTCGCGCGGTTACAGCGATAAAGATATGTGGCACAGTGGTGACCACCTAACAACCCTCATCTCAGAGAGCTTAAAGTGGCACGAAACTCAAGGTATGAGCGACTTTCAAGAAATGTTCAAGATGTGGGTAGAAGACGGTACTAACTTCGGGTATAAAAACCTCAAGCAGGTGTACACCGACATCGACAACTACCTCGCTTTTGATCGCGGTGACTGGTCTACTGGTCTAGCGGGTCAAATAGTGAACCTCGAAGACGCGTATATATCTGACGGTGAAACAGACACCTCTCGCATTACTGTTGAATGGCGTGACGAGAAGACTGGTAAAAAACTGACCGAAGCTCGCGTCAAAAAGCTGATGGACGAACACCACGAAAAAGTCGAAAAGCTACACGACAAATCGGTCAACGCGTTAACTTTCTGGGCTCACCACGCTCGACAGTTCTGGGACTAATATGACCGAACGCGAATATGTTTACGAAGTTGGTCTGACACCAGATGACAAAGCGCGCTTGCAACGTATGCTAGGTATTAGTACACTTAGTCTTGAAGATTATGAGAATGCTCGTAACGTAATAAACGAAATAGAAGAATGAAAGTATTAGCAGTTGGCGACACTCACCAAAAAGAGTGGATTTTAGACAAGGTCGAAAAGATCGCTGGTAACTACGATAAGGTAGTTCTTTTAGGTGATTATCTTGATAACTGGGGCTCTACTGGCTTCGACCGCATCTCGATGATTCTCAAAGTGAAGGGTCTTGTAGAACGGAACCCGAACATTATCGCTATGTGCGGTAACCACGACCTATGTTATTTCAACAAGAAGTACAGCGGTATGTATTCTGGTTGGGATAAGCACGCTCAAATGATGTTCGACGCTGAACCCCACCTCACTGACTTCATGCGAAAACTACCAGAAACCCACGAGATTGACGGGGTGACTTATTCTCACGCTGGTCTTACTGACGACTGGACACCAAACCGACACCCACTCGCAGATGACGGGCACATGTGGGTTCGACCCGACAACGGTTTTGTATACAAACCCAACCAAGTATTCGGTCACACACCGAGCAGGACTTGCTGGGAAGTACAGCAGAACGTCTGGTGCGTTGACACATTCTCGCAATACCCAGACCTCACCCACTTCGGTGACTGTAGCGTACTTGAAATTGTAGATGGGAAGACTTACACTGTTACTCAGTTATGAGAATCTTAGTCACTGGTTCTGAGGGGTTTATCGGTCGTCACGTTGTTGTTACGGCTCGTAATAGAGGGCACAGCGTCACTTGTGTTGACCACCAAATAGAAAGTGCTCGATACCTTAACCAATATGATATTGAGAGCTTCGACGCGGTTATTCACTTAGCTGCATACATAGACATCGGTGAATCTTTCAAAGAACCTTGGAACTATGTTTCGAACAATCTAATGCAGATGAAAAACCTCGAGTTCGCGAGACGAGTGGTGTTCGCTTCTAGCGCGGCTGTATACGGTAAGTTCTCACCCTACGGTTACACAAAGCGTCTCGGTGAATCACTACTGCCTAAGAATAGTATCTCGCTACGTCTATTCAACCCGTTCGGTCCTGGCGAAAACCATAAACCAGAAAACCACATCGTACCAATACTAGCGGGCAACTCAAATGAGGGTAACGTGACCACGCTTTACCACAACGGTGAGCAGGTTCGCGATTTTATTCATGTTAGTGATGTCGCTCTCGCTTTCGTTATGGCTGCAGAGTCTGATGCGACTGGTGCTTACGACCTTTGTAGCACACCGCTATCTATTAAAAAAGTTGCTGAGCTTATGAAAGTACCGTTTGAACTATCAAAAAGGTCGCGCGACGCGGGTGATACTATGAGCTTAGTTGGTGACCCGCTACCACTTGAAAAAGCAATCGGTTTTACACCCAAAAAAGATGTCAAAGAAATGCTAAAAAACTGGCGATATTGGTATTGATTTTACTGCGGCTTCTGACTTATAATTAGCCTATAAAGGGGCTATAAGATGTACAAAGCAAAAACAAAGTTCAAGAGCAAGTCACACAACGCGAGGGTAGTTAAAGAGGGCGAAGTATTTGAGCTAGAGGCTATTTACCACAGCCCTTTCGATATTGGGCGTTCAAAAGTTGAACTTACGAGCACAGAACGACCGATGTTCCTGTCTATTACACACAATGAGTTTAATGAGTTTTTCGAAGAAGTTGACTAATGGTCGATTGATGTTCATACTTAGATATGAAAGAGATAAAAACATAAAGGAAAAGTATGAAAAAACCTATTCTACGCATGATGGTTGGTCTGCCTGGCTCAGGTAAGAGCACAGCAGCTAGTGAACTAACAGACAACAGCACCCCTGAAGAAACTTGGGTGCAGGTTGAAAAAGATATTATTCGTAAAGACGGAAGTCTTTTTGAGGGCGGTAAGTACGACCACGACCGAGGTGACGAAGCTATCGTTATTCGTGAACGCAACCGTCAGATTCGTGACGCGCTACGAGCTGGTAACAGTGTAGTCGTTTCAGACACAAACCTAGACCCCAAGCACCGTGGTCAACTTCGAATGCTGGCTACAGAGACCGACGTAGATTTTGAAGTCGATGACAGCTTCTTAGACGTATCGGTTGATGAATGTATTAAACGTGATGAAGACCGCGAACAAAGTATCGGTAAAGACGTTATCTTAGATATGTATTACAAATACGTACACCCAGGCTTTCACCAACGTCGTTCTGACTGGAAAGACAAGCTACCACGTGCGTTCTTGTGCGACATCGACGGTACGCTGGCTCACAACTATACTGGGCGAAGCTGGTACGATCTTGACCTAGTAAAGAATGACACACCAAACTACGCACTGACACACATCTTCGACGCTATCGACCTGTTTCGTGATGACTTTTCACGTAAGCACACGAAGTACACACACATCATTCTCTTGAGTGGTCGTAAAGAGGGTGCTCGGGCTGCTACAGAAGCATGGTTAGACCAATGGTCAATACCGTATGATGAACTCATTATGCGCGCAGACAACGACGACCGACAGGACGCCATCACAAAGAAAGAGCTGTACGAGCAACACATCAAAGACCGATACAATGTTCTTGCGGTATTTGATGACCGTCCACAGGTAGTCGATATGTGGCGACGTGACCTTGGTTTGATGGTATTTCAAGCTGCTGACCACGACTTGAAGTTTTAGGGATTGATAGGTAGTATAGGGATATGAATAAAAAAGAACTACTAGCGAAGGCAAAGCTCGCGAACGCTCTGATTGAAGATAAGGAGTCTCGGGTGATTCTGAGTCTCTTTATCGACAATCTCAAGCTGGATATTGAGAACGAAAAGCCAACTTTAGGGTTCAGGTCTAGTAAGGACGATGATGCAGACAGAGAAACTTGAACCACTACACCGACTTGCAGAAGAAATCATGCGTGATGACGCTGCAGGTAAACTTCCGTTACATTATACTCACGATGATATAATCGCTGTGACTGTAGTGTTTTCTCACGTAATGGGTGCACGTTTTGTGCAGTACCTTGAGAAAGAGAAGATAGGGCTAGGGGCAAGCAGAAAACTCACGAAGGGCCTAGGAGCCAAGATAAGTGACACTGTTATGTATGCAACCGATATAGACGTAAAAATAAAAGAGGTAGTATGAGCAAAAACGAAGAAGAAGACAAAGGCGGAGCACTAATTGTAGGTACAGCCGCAGCAATTGTTATCGCGTGTATTGTAGCTGTCGTAATCGCATTGGCAATTGCAGCAATCAAGTGGATCCTGGGTCTTTAACAGAGGTACTTTGGTCTGCACAATTGGGTAGCCAGAAGCCCAAATCCGTGTATAATAAGAAGAGTAATAACTATGAAAAGGGCGAAAGCCGAAGGGATAAAATGGCAGACTTAAATACCGTCACCATCACAGGGCGTCTTACAAAAGACCCAGAACTAAAATCAACAACAACAGGCAAGAACGTCGTAAGTTTCTCTGTAGCAGTAAATGGTTACAAAGAAGGCGACACTAGCTTTATCGACGTTACCGCGTGGGAAAAGACTGCCGAATTAGTTGCTAACCACTTCAGCAAGGGTTCACGAATCCTACTGCAAGGTCAGTTACAGCAACGAACATGGGACAAAGATGGTCAAAAGCACAGTAAGATCGAGATCAACGCTCGTGAAATCGTGTTTATCGACCCAAAGAAGCAAGATAGCGGAAGTCAAGACGTAGTCATCGACGACATTGACGACAAGCCAATCGACTTATCAGCAATCCCATTCTAATAAACATCGAAACAAAAAAGAAAACCCACTCTCGCAGGTGGGTTTTTCTATCTCATTAAGCTAACGAAGCTGAGTTTAACGTATCTACGACCGTGCTTCTTAGCAATTGCTTTACCACGTTCGTCTATAGCGTCTAAGATCGGTTGCGCGCGTTCGTACGCTTCTTCACGAGTAATCGCACCAGTGTTATAAAGACGTTTAATTTCATCTATCTGGTTGATGTTCGCTTCAGCGTAGTCGGTTACTTTGCTCGTGTCTGTCATATAAAGTATAATATCATTTATCTTCGTCTACGTCAAGGTCTGTGCTGATGAAAAACATGTGACGAGCGAGTTTATGGTGGTATTTGAACTCGAACCAGTTGCTTTTGTGCTTGTGAATAGCCATCGCTACCGTTTGGTCATTGAAATAACCCACGTCAACCGTGTTGATTACCCCTACAACTGGTGGTCGCAAGACACCGTCGATAGTAACATTACTACCCATTGTGTCACTGACCAGTACCCTCGGGTACAGTGACGCTTGTTCTACCATGACCTTATTATAACTATTTTTGAGCTTTCGTAAATAACATTCGTGCCCAATCTTCGTGTATAATGATACATAGCGGACCAGTCGGTTAGTACCTTTTTTCATTTAGTAATTCATATAATTTATATACAGGAGTAATACAAGCCGACTCGCTACCACCGTGAAAACGAGAGAGAGCTTACATTATGAGTATCAAACAATTAGTGTTGTTTGGTGGTGTCAGTGTCGCGATAATCTTGATTATCGGAGCTTTCATCACCGTTTTACCTGATCGCAAAGATACAGAACCAACTGTCACAATTGAACAGTTGGACAACCAATTAAAGACCATACAGTCAGATAACGATTCTGGCTTAATTTCACTTGAAGAGAAGCAAGAAACACTTGCCACACTTGAAACCGAGCGTCAGTCGCTCGAAGCGAGACTTAGATGATAGTCGAGTTCGCTGTTGCTTCACTGATGTCGCTACAAGGTATACCTGCGTTACCTAACCCGCAACTAGAACAGCAGCGAGTTCAACAAACAATGATGGTCGAAATGACCAAGCAAATCGCAGAAGAAAAAGCAGAACGAGAAAAGATCGCGACACAGCGAACAGAACTCGAAGCACAAATTAAGGCAGCAGATGATGCTGTAGCTAACCTCAAGAGCTTCTTTGTTGAGCCTGGACGCGATTCACCGAATAAAGGTGGTAACAGTTACGCTTGGGGGCAATGTACGTGGTACGCGCGCTCTCAACGACCTGATATAGGTAGTTTCTGGGGCAACGCTAATAGGTGGACGTCTTCAGCACGAGCAGAAGGCTTTGAAATCGGTAAAGAACCCAAGATTGGGGCTATCGGTGTAAGTTACGCTGGTTGGGCTGGCCACGTGTTTATCGTTGAAAGTATGTCTCGCGACAAGACCGAGATGACTATTAGCGAAATGAACTACGCGGGCGGTATTGGACGCGTTAACGTACGAACTATCTCATCTGTTGGTTATGATTTCATCTACAGCCTAAAGTAAATCTGTGTTAGAATCAGTTCATATATGACATAGATATAGGGGAGGACGATCATGGTCGGCAAACGCAAACGAATAAGGAATACTATTCGAACAGCTCAAAAGCACGGGGTAAACCTAAACCCGAAAGAGCTGGCGTCATGCACGGGTAAGATTCGTCACGCAACCTATGAAATAGCGAAAAACTTTAATATCGAGAAGGGTGACGCGGTGAAAGCCTACAAGTGCCACTTCTGCCCCTTCTATCACGTCGGTCGCGCACCGAAGAAAAACAAATAATGGAATTACTATTTATTCTTATCGGCCCTTTGGCTGTATGGCGCATTGTTCACATGATACAAGAAGAGTCTGGTCCAGGAGCTATTTTTGACCGATTCAGAGCGTGGGCTGCAACACACACTTCTGATGAACCAGGGCACTTCTTTGACGGTCTAACTTGTTTTAAGTGCTGTAGTGTCTGGATTGCTGGGATATACTCACTATTTTTAGGGCTTAACCCCCTTGAATGGTTTGCAATGACTGTCGCAATTTCTGCTGTCGCAATCTTCATAAACATAAAGTTCAGCAAATCTTAATAGACCCCCCGTTTTTTTAAGCGTATAATACGTAGTAGGAACACAAAGCGGGGGTTTTACCAATGAATACAGAGGAACAAGAAGCACAAGCGGAGAAAAACTTGATTGAACTTATCAAGGAGCTAAATGGCAAAAGTGTATGAAGCCTCACGACCACATAAACTGGTTTGCGGTATCTAGTCGATTTGTCCTTACGACAATCGTCTTTTTCACCATAATCTCTGTGGTCGCCCACTTACTGACTAAACTTACTTACTAACTAATATATAATTTCGGTTGCGTATCCCTAATGTAGGGTATCTGCGCTCGCATTGCTTCAATTGAGAGGTGAGCGAGCTTTTTTTCTATCTCTTTGCAACGAGGGTGCTTGAGTGCCTGTTCAACAAGCCGCGAGTATTCATCAATACCGTCAAGAACGTGAAAGTCACGGTCTAACCGCGTAACCACGAACTGTGCTACGTGTATTGAAGGCGTAGGCACAGCTGCGGTCATCTTGTGTAGAAAGTTGTGGGCTTTAACGTCCATATCTTGAACGATAAGACTGGGGTTCTCGCGAATACCCTTTGTAGCGTAGTGACCCTCCCAGAAACCAGCGTTGTGAGCTGTGTGGTGGTCGTTAGTTTTGTATCTCTCCATCATACTCCTTACCATCATAATACGCCTTACCGTCTCTAAATAGAATATGGTCTACTTGATAATTACCGTCACCGTAGTCGCGAACGTGTGTCATACCTTGTTGCCAGTTCTCTTGATAGTGTACAGGAAGATTGTGATCGTCGACTGCTGAGTGAAAACCTGGGACTTCACCAGTAGTGCGGCAAAGTGCTCCAGCTACGTATGCACCAAGTACTTTACCTCTTCGGTCGGTACGGTGGAATGATTCTGCTCGGTGAGCGTGACCTTGCATGACGTTTCGGTCTGGATTTTCTTTAGACAGTTTTTGTGCAGTAGAACCACTAGCTGAAGACATAGTACCGTGCATAAATGCGAAGTCATCAGCGTATTCGAATGCGGCTGCACCGTAACCACCTACCCAATCAACGCCTACGTGCTGTAGATTCGCGAGGTATGGGTATGTCATTACTGGGTATTCGTCGCTAGAACCAGCTTGTCGAACACCGTACATCTGTGGCATATTCTTCAATGTGTAGTTCTTTAGACGCACGTTGTGGTTCGAGTCTACCTCTGTAATCTTAGCGTGAGGGTTATCTGAGCGAAGACCAGCGTAGAAGTCGTGGATTCGTTGCAGCGAAGGTCCTAGAGTCCTGTGAAAGTGGTCTGAATCGGGGTTGAATCGAGATAAAGCCGCGAAGTCAACTGAGTCGCCAAGGTTGACAATATGGTCTGGCTGCAAATCTCTGCAGATAAACCTAGCTAACCGCATAGCTCGCTCATCGTGGATAGGTAGAAGCTCACCGCTATCAAGTCGTCGATAGTCGATTTGGCTGTCGCCCATTGCAACAATTGAAGTGAACGGTCGGTCTACGCCTTTCCGTCTACTAGGGGTAATGCGAGCTGCGACAGCTGGTGAGAACGGTTCGCGGTCATCTATGTACTCGTACGACTGCAGGGTTGTGTGATCCCATTCGTTCGTTTCGCGGTTAAATGCCGCTGATTCCCATTCTTTTGATAGTCGCTTCTCGCTCATTGGTGTACCCCTGTTGTGTGTTTATTTTGTGCTCAGATGAAACAACAGCCGTACGCTTTGTACGACTGCTGTTCGAATTAAATGATCGAAGCGGGGATTTCGCCCGCTACTCATTATAGTTGCTTGTTACCCGTGAAGTAGACTTGTGCGCCTACCAAGATACCCACGACTGGTGCAACCCAACCGAATTGACCGCCACCTGGGATAAGCCAGAGTACAATCGCTACGATAATCGCTGCTACGAGTCCTGTTAATGCTGCTTTTACTAATAGTCCTAACATGTTACTGTATAGTCTCCTTATTTCTTATAGACCTTTTGCGGTCTTTTGTGCTTCATCAATTGCTACGTCTGTTGCGGCTTTGTTAGCTGCGTCGATAGCTGGGCTTACGTTGAATGCGGCAAGCGCACCAGCGACAGCAACTTCAGCTGACCAGAGAGTCACTTCTAGGTCACCAATGATACCGATTGAAAGCAGGTAGGCAATTACAGGTGTACCCACTGCTGTGAGAATGTAGATTGCAACGCGTAGTTGATATGGAATGTTCAATGTCATATTACTGATCCTTGTTTATGTTTAGAATAGCCCGTTTACGAACTTCAGAATGCTACTGATAACACCTGTGTCTTCCTCTGCTGGAGGGGTTGTGGTGTTATTGGTAGTTGTGTTGTTCGTAGTTGAGTTGTTTGTTACAGGTGCAGGTGTGGTAGTCCGAGAGGTGTTATTGTTCGTTGTGCTGCCTGGGGTAACGGTTGTAGTGCTACCTGCGTTGGCTGCTTCAAGTTGCTGTATCTTAGCTTGGAGTGCTTCGACTTGCTGTTTTACACTTGCAGGGTCTAGAGAGGCTTCTTCAACTGTGAATGTAACTGTTCGGTTAGTTTCACAGTGGTCTCGCCATAGAATTACGTCGGTGTAGCATACGTCGAAGTTGAGGTAACAGTCGCGTGGTAGACCGTCAAATTGCGTTACGTCAGGGATAACGATTGCGTTATCGCGAGGGGGGTTCTGACCAACGGGTCGAGTCGCAGGGATAGAGTCAAGCTGGATTTCTCGCGCTTTACGTCCGCTACTAGCTTCACAGATAATCGTTCGAATGCTTGTACCCGTTGCGTTAACCAGCTTCTCTGATTTGCTACTGAAGACTAGAGTGTCGCCAGGGTTAAAGACGGGTTTGTCACCGTTATAGTTTTTGACATCTGTAATCTCAATTTGCCAGTTCGCTAAAACATCAATAGGTTTGTTCATCAGATAGATAAAGAGACCAAGGATTATTACCAAGAACGATAGGTTGATTAGTATGAGCGGTCGGTGAATGACCCAAGCCCACCAGCCTTTAATGTTTATTTTCATGGCGATTACAATGTTCCTTTTGCTAGGAAATATATTCCTGCAGCTACTATTGCGGCAAGCACCACCGTAATAATACGATTATTTAATAGTGACGCTAGATTGATACCACTTTTGTTGGCGTCAACATACTGTTTCACCTCCGTCAGCTGCGGCATGATTATTTTGTCTTGATTGAACTCAAGCTCGCTCAACCGCTCTGTGGTACTTTTTGTCATCTAATTTACTCCAGCGGGGCTGGTTCGTCCGTCTACTATAGTGCTATGTTATGTTTGTGTTTGTTCAACTTTTATTATAGCGGGAAGTAGGATTTAGCTAGGCTAGATGATCGAGGTGGTGAGAGGGGTTATACCAGCCGTCAGTCTTGAGATCGTGAAGCCGAGAGAGGTAAGCGTCAAACTGTAAAGCGACAGGTTCAAGAGAGAATCGTTCTTGCGCTCGCTTACGAATGACACGACGTTGCGCAGTTGTAAAGTTTTCAGTCCTACGTACTGCTTCTAAGAAGTCACCGAATGTATTGCAACGGTAACCGTCTACACCTTGCAAAACAGTTTGAGCGAAGATACCGAAGTTTGTAGTGATAACAGGTGTACCAGATAATAGAGACTCAACGTGGACGTTACCGCCTGGCTCAAGATAAGTCGTAGGCATAAGCACAGCGTCAGCGTGGCTCATCAGCTTACCGCGTTCTTTAACACCGATTGTGCCGATGTATTCACCGTAACCCGTGAACTCTTGCCCTTCGTTAAGCTGACCAGCGATAATAAGACGCTTGCCGAGGTGTTGTGCAACCTGTTGAGCGATATTATAGCCCTTGCGGTCAATTAAACGACCGATGTATAGAAGATAATTACCCTTTTTGTCACCGCGTTTCACAGCGAATGGGAACTGTTCTTTAGGGTGGTAAGGTGGAATCACTGCATCGTAAAACTTTCCGTCATCATCGTGACGTTCACCGTACACATAGTGTTGGTGGGTGATAGACTCGAATACCTTATAAGGCGAATAAACACCTGTGTAGCCAATAAACAGCTCAGGTGCGATAAGGTCAGGTAGCGCGTCAGTGACTTGCTTCTGGCAGTAGCCAGCTAAAACACCAAATAGAACGTCTTCGTCTGGGTGTTCTTTGATATAATCTTGCAAAAATGTGATAGTTCTGTCGTTATATAGAACCCAGTGGGGGTCGTTAGGCTCCCAAGTCAGGTTGTACATCGTCTTTTTGTACGCGAGTGGGTCACCGAAGAATCTTTCTTGTTCTTTTTTGGTGATAATCGGTACGTGTGAGTGCCCTTCTTCGTCGATGTCGCAGTCTTCTCCACCAAGTGTAATTACTTTGTACCCAATACGGGCCATCATAATAGCAAAATTGCGCACCTTAGATTGGTACGCGTCACTGGAGTATTCTGTGGTCAAGTGTGTGTGTGGTAGTCCTGCGACTACAATAGTAAATCTATCGCTCATATACTTATTATAATACAGGAAGACCAGTTATGCTATTTCGAGCGTGGAATGCGTCCAGCGCGCTCTCCTGAGCTGGCAGGGGCTTTATTTCGTTGCATTAGTATACCTTTTCTACGGTTGCATCGTATGTGGGCTAACGCGAGGTTCGAGTATGAAGAAGTACCACCTCTTGCGAGTGGCTTGATGTGATCGACTGAGTACATACCCGTCATCGGTGTCTTGCAAAGATAGCAAAGACGTTTTTGTTCGATTAGCTTCTTACGCCGCCATGTTTTGAAAGCAGCGGTGAGTTTCTTGCGTTCGAATGCGGCTCGTCTCGCTTTAATCTGAGATGGGGTAAGCATACCAATGTCACGCTTTTTGCGTTGCACCCATTTAGAGCCAACCTTTACCCAGACCACTTTATATCCAAGCGGCTTTTGAAACTGGAACGAGTTGAATCTGGAACTCTTCGAGTCGACAGATAGTCACTGCGTCGAGAGTCACGTCCGCTGCGTAGAACTTTGCGGTCTTCATAGACATCGTAGCGTTGTCGTAGAAAGTCACGTTGAAGTAAGGCACGTCTACTGCGTTGAGTAGTTGTTGCGCTCGTTCAAGCGTAGTAACCGTAATAGTTACGTTCACGTTAGGGAAGATACCGATGAAGTTAGCGACAATGTCACCACTCATGTTTCGGTACGCGTCAGACCAGAGCTTCGCATATTGAATCTGCCATGCCTTTATTTCGTTTGTGCCAACAACTACACCGTTGATGGTGATTGGTTGGTCAGGTATGTTAGACATATATTTGGTTTACTCCTGTTACCATTGAGCGGTCGTTGATTGAGTTGCTGATAGCACCCCCAACCTTGTTACCGTCTAGGTATACGTTGATTACTGTTGGACCATCGCTACCCTTTGATTGACCGTTAAGTTTGCTTGCAAGCTCGTCGATCCACCCAGTGTTGTTCTCAAGAGGCATAACCGCTTCTCGACCGTCTTCACCGAACATCGCCAGTGTAGCTTGGTCAACGACACCACCGCGCGCAAGTCGAGGGATAGTAGGGAAGTTTGGTGATAGACCACCGATACCAGGCACGTTGTCTGGTACCTTAATCTTGTTGATTGATTTGATGACACCGTTGATTGCGTCGATGATACCGTTGAAGACACCCTTGATGATACTAAGGATACCGCTGAAGACGTTTACGATGCTGTTCTTTAGGTTGGTGAACACTGTACCGATTGCGCTCGCAAGTTGGTTGAATGCGTTTGAGATAGGCGCGATGATGTTGTTGTAGATCCAGTTGAAGATAGGTGCAAGCACGCTAACGATTCGGCTGAAGATACCACTTGCGACACCGACGATACCGTTCCATAGGCTTGAGAATGCGTTTGCGATTGGGTCGATTACCTTTGCTTTTATCCATGCGAAGATTGGTGACAAGAACGCCATGACTGAGTTGAACCCAGCTGTCACACCTGCGACGATACCCTGCCAGAGCCCGACGAAGAATCCCGCTACTGGTGTAATTACGTTGACGAATACCCAGTTAGCGAAGAGACCGATTAGCTGAGTGATTACAGACCAAGCGAGAATGAATGCGTCTGATATTCCCATCCACAGGTTACCGAAGAACTGACCGAGTGGGGTAATTACGTTCGTGAATACCCAAGCAGGTAGCGCAGCTAGTGCGTTAACGATAGTCGCGATTACCGCAATGATAACAACGACGATTGAAGCGAAGATTTGTGGGATAGGACCGAATGCACCCTGTAGTGATAGCATGAAGATTTCACCAATTTGCGCACCGAGGTTGGTGAAGAATGTGATGATACCATTGAACACTCCAGTGAACCAACTAGATACTGCTTCCCAGTTGAAGATGAGCGCGATGATTGCAGTAAGCGCAAGACCGATAGCTAGACCGACAGGGCCTAAGAACTTAACTACACTCGAGACGATTGTTAAGATTGCACGCAAGATACCTGGAAGTGCCCGCAGTAGCATAGGACCGAATGTCACGAAGAAGCGACCGATAGCAGGGCCAATCTCTGAGAAAGCGGCAACAATACGAGGACCGAGCGTTGTGAACACTCGAAGTATAGTAGGACCAATGTTCTTTAAGATGTTGACGATACCAGGCCCGAGTCCCTTGAATAGCGTGAACATATCTTGAATGAACGCTTTTGCGTATAAACCAGCCCACTTGAAGAATGTAGGGAACCAAGCACGAAGCTGTAGCAACCCAGCTAGTACACCAGCAGGAATGATTAAGAAGTCCCACCAGTTTGACTTAGGTGCAAGACCGTCAAGACCAGCGAGCATACCCTTTAGCTTGTCTTTCAACGCACCAAAGTCAGGCAGAACAGGTTCGGTGATACCAAGGTCGCCAAGACCACCACCACCGCCACCTGCAGCGTCAGCTCCTGTAGGGCTGTTGATGACGTTCATCTTGTCGAATGCAGCGAGTTGCTTAGTGGCTTTCTTTGCAGCGTCACCAGCACCACCAAGGGCACCTGTTACGTCGCCAATACCTGTAGCAGCGTTACCAGTTGATTCAGTGATGCCGTCGAAGATGTCACCAAGTGCGTCAAGAGGACCCGTTGAAGGTGTCGCGCTGTTGAATACACCGAACAGTGAGATAAGGGCTACTAGAGCAGCAATAACGATTGCGACCCTACCCGCAGTCGATACGAGTGCGCGACCGAGGGTGAGTACAGCGGCAGCGATACCGAGAATGACTGGTGTAACCGCAAGACCGACCGCCAAGAAAGCGACAAACAATGTGATTGCTTGAGTTACTGATGGCCCTAAGAAGTTAGCGATTGATGTCGCCATCTGGATAACCGCGTTAAGACCAATAAGTACCGCTTGCGCAAGACCAAAGAACAGCCGTGTAGCGATAACGAGTGCAGGGGCAATGCCTTGACCAAGTACCTGTAGCAATTGTGCGAAGTTACCAAGCAATTGTCGGAATAGGCTTTCGTTTTGTTGAACGAATTGAATTGCGATACCCAGAACACTAACGAGTGCTTGTTGCATTGCTGATGATGACGCAACCAGGGCTGCGAACAAACCGACCAAAAGACCAGTACCGTAACCAATTTCACCAATCAAGTTACCGATGAATGGAATACGTGAGATCAAGTCTGTTGCGAATGCTAGGAATAGACCACCTAGAATTGCAATAACTTGTGGGTATTGTTGAAGTAGGTTAAGTAGACCACCGACCGCTGAACCAATCTTTTCGAATGTCGCGACAACAAGTGGGTTTTCTACGAACGATAGGATACTTGCAAATAGGTTCTTAATTCGAGCGTATAGACCGTCAACCGCAACGGTCATACCGTCAGTGGTTACAGTCACACCGAAGAACGCGAGACCTACCCGCTTGAGGTTGTCTTGTAAGTTGTTCAAGATACCAGCGAATGTTGATGATTGCTTGATAGCACCCTGGAACGCTACCCCACCAGCTTTAGTAAGGTTGTTCAATGCTTTAACGATAACTTCAGATGTTACTGAACCATCACCGAATGCTCCACGAACTTCACCCGCGCTCTTGCCCATTGCTTCACCGATTGCTGAGATGAACCCAGGGAGTGAGTTTTGAATCTGCAAGAAGTCAGTACCAGTAGCTTTACCAGCACCGAAGATTTGAGACAGAACGTAGTAGAAACGGTCTAATTGGTCAGAAGATGCACCGAAGGCACCACCGATGTCAGAGACACGTTGAATAACACCGAATGCTTGTTGACCAGTAAGACCTACAGATACGAGCTTTTGTTCGTAAGCGATAAGACTTGAGGTGTCGTACGGTGTTGAGTTCGCGTAAGTGTAAAGGTCATAGATTGCTTTACCAGCTGCTTCAGTACTCTTCAGGAGGCTTTCAAGACCAAGTTGAGCAGACTCGATTAGCGAGATTGTTTTAAGAATAGGAATAGTCGAGAAGACCGCAACTGCGGCAGCAAGACCAAGACCCATACGACCGATTTCACCAGTCGCGGTGCGAATTGAGTTACCGAATTGTAGTACGCTCTTGCTACCCTCTGATAGGTCACCGAGCTTAATCTTGTTGAAGACTTGTCGGAAGTCAGTCCATGATTCTTTTAGCACCGATGACTGGTTAGCCGCTTTTTCTGTTTCGTCTTCAATCTGCTTAATACCAGCTGCGATAGTTGGTGCAAGTGAAGAAATGCCACCGAATTGTTGACCGAGTTGGCTTCCCATAGCTGAAGCGGTATCTTGTAGCGACGTGCGCTGTCGTTCTAGCCATGTGGTAGTGATTGCGCCAGCTGTAGCCGCGTCTGCACCCGTTCGGGTCAGAGTGTCGCGGTACGAGTTAGCGGTTCGGTCAAGACCTCGGTATTGTACGTCGAGCTTCTGTAGCTCGTTTGCGATTGATGATTGTTGCTTTGCGTATTGTGCGATGTTTTGTGCGTTAAAGGCGTTTTGAGTGCCCTTTTGAACGCTTGAAAGGCCTTTGTTGATAGCTTCGATGTTCTTTGCAAAACCTGCAGTAAGCGCATCAGCAGAGCCCTTAAAGGCGTTGGTCATCGCACGGTCGATACTCTTCCCTGTTTGTTCGGCCTGTTTCTCAACAGCAGCCAGCTCGTTCTTGAGTTTGGTTGCGTCACCAGTTAGAAGATATTTTATTTCGCGGTCGTTCATATTTCGATCAGTTTTTTGTATTCGTCGATTAGTTTCTTGATTGATTCACCCTTTTTAGAGTGAGGGGCTGCGGCAATCTGTACGTGGTTTATGTACTCGATTGCTTTCTGCTGGTGAGCTGTCTTGATAAGCAAGTTGACATCTCGAGCAGGCATCTGTTCAACGTCCTCGAGTCGATATTGCGGATAATAGTAACAGACCAACGCGTATATTTGTCGGTTACTGTTACTATCATCATCGCTTTTGGGGTTTTTGTTTTTGACTGAACCACCATTGGCGCTGATTGATACAGGCGCTTTAGGTGTGGTAGCCATGATTAGTTAGCTGAGAGTTCTTTCTCTGCCATGTTGTTAAAGGCTTGTAGAACATTGATTGGTGAAGCGTCGAGTGCTTCTTCAATTGACACCTTGTGGTCTACTGGTGTGATGAGTCCGTAAACGAACTGTTGCATCTTGTTCGAAACAGCTTGTTTTTCTTCGTCTGTGCTTGCTGCGTCAAGTTCTTTTTGAATAGCTTGGTTAGCTTTCAACTCAGACACTAATGGTCGTCGAAAATCGAATACTTTACCGTCGATCTCGAATGCGAACGATTTGCTAATGTTGTCTGATAGATTGTACTGTGACATCTTGTGTTAGTCTCCTTTGGACTTAGTTGTATTTCATCTCTAATTATATAGATTTGATAAAAACAGCACCCCCGATAGCGCAATGCCATCGAGGGTTAGTGTTTGATCTTCGAGAGCTATGATTAGCTGTCGACGGTAGTGTCGCCACCACCAAGGATCTGTGCAACTGCTTCGCCTTGGCCAGGTTGACCTGTGAATGCTACAGTAATTGTAAGCAATGCACCGTCTTGCATGTCGATTGAGCTTAGTGTTGCCACCGCGCTGTTAATACGAACTGCTAGGTTACCAGTACAGTCAAGGATATCGAGGTCGTTTGCGATGTCTTCTTCAGAACATGCAGCAGGAACGATGTCGATAGCACCATCAGCGTTGGTAACTTCTTGACCTGTTGAGAGAATCTCACCGTTGGCTTTGAAGTATTGTGGGAGTACGGCTGCAACTGATGATGGTGTAAGACCACGTAGTTGAAGCTCTACAGATGCTTTAATACCTGTAGTAATGGTTGATGTACGACCGTCAATTGTTGTGTAGTCGTTAGACGTAACATCAAATGATGGGCTGTAATCCATAACGTCGGTAATGGTTGTCGCACCAAATCGTACAGTGAAAGGACCTTTAAACATATTTTTGTGTTTCCTTATTAACTTTCTATATTTGGCGCGCTATTAGGCGCTCTGTATAATTGAACATTTACAGTGAGCAAGCCAGTTTGAAGTTCTTCGCTGTCAATGTCTTGACTTGAAGCAAACTGAGATGTAGACACGTAGTCTATATCAAACCCCTCAAGGTGAAAGCAGTCTTTCGCGTTCAATCGTTCTTCGAGGTTGAATAGAGTTCTATCAACGTCTTTGTTCGATGTGTCGCGGTACTGTACCTGTATTAGATACTGTTTTACTACTTCACCCGTGATAAGTCTTCGCACTGTTTGACCACCGTTGGTTGTGATAACAAAGCTATCTGCTGGGGCTTTCAGCGGTATTCGGTTGATAAACAAGTTATTGCCGAACGCACCGTAACCTTCGATTTCTAGCCACTGTACAAATGATTCTGATACGGTTACTGGGTCTGTCATATCGCGTCCATCATTGTTATGTCTAGTATAATCATAGCTTCGTCACCCTTTGCCACCTTGTTGATAGCGTTCTTCGCAAAGTCTTTACCTGTCCCAGGTGTTGTGTACCTGTGGATCTCGGTTCCGTCTGATGCGATACCTTCTTCTTGGTCACCTGCGTATGGTTCTGACCACTCAACTGAAACTTGGCGTTGGCCAGCTTTTGTTGGGTGAGCTGAGTTACGTAGGGCACCAGTCTTCTTCGGAGTGTTTGGGTCAGCTTCACGTATGACCGCTTCTGCGATCTGTACGAGGGCTACCCCGAAGTGGTTGTCGATACTATCACCGATAACCTGTGCGTTGATATTCTTTACTAACGGCATATTATGATTCCTCTGGGTCTGGTAGGTCTGCGATTGCTTTAACTTTCGTTAAGAAGCAGTGCACGTTGTCTACGTTGTTAGCGAGTAACTTTCGTTGCCCCACTACTACGCGAGAGATACGGTACCAAGCGTCTGATTCATCACCACCGAACAGGTTAGCGACTATGTACAGACCTTCGAGACGGTAGGCGTTCGCAAGAACGATTGGGTCTTTCGGGTTTAAGTACACATGAGCGTCTGCTGCGTGTTCTTCGGCACTTGCCGTTTGCAAATATGAGCCACCTAGGTGAAACAATGACTTAACCGTTTGGTTTATAACGACGGTCTTATCGTTGTACCCATCTGTATCAACGTCGATTAGCTTAATTGAGTCTTTGTAGCTTATCATCGTACAGGCACCCTATTACGCTTAGCCCCGTTAGGACCAGCGAATAGAGCAACTGTGGCTGAATGATCGCTACTGCTAATTGGGGTTACTGGTTTGTCAGTCTTTGACCAACTGTGACCGTCAACTGATTCAGAAGTGATGTTACCCATCGCTGCTGAGTTGTTTGGGTCTAGTCGGTAGTCAACCATGTCTGCAAGCAGATACATGATTGCTGGGTCTGACGCTACGTCGTGGTAATCTGCATCGACTGCGAGGGCTAGTTTCACTTGCTTCGGGTGACCTACTTGAAATAGAGTCGTGAAGTTAGCGATTACTGTAGGGTCATAAGACCACCCAGGAACGTCGATTTCGATCCACTTGCCCCAACCGTTACCCATGTACTGAGGTATTGCTCCTACGAGATCGTCGAGAGTAATGAAACTCTCATTGTCGAGTACGAGGACCAACTTAGCTCGGTACGCTGTGTCGAATGGTTGTACGAGTGCAAACTTATCTTTGAGCTCAAGCGGAAACACCATCACATCACCGATAGGTTCGTCAGCAGGCAATAAATTGTCGATGACTTCTTGGGTGACAGGTAGTGTTTGACCGATGGAGAACCCGTTGTATTGGGTCTTACCAAGCTCACTGTAAATGTTCGTTTGTGGCGTCAGAGAGTAACCTAGAGCAGACTCAAGCTCAACGGTTGCACGAGCGATTGCTGCGAGAACCATATTTTCGTCTTCGTCAGATACAGTGTTTCCCGTAAGCTGTTCGTACTGTTCTATAGTCACTCTCTTATACCTTTTTTTTATTTTTCTTTTATCTTGGTGCCCCCGCCCATAAGACGGGAGCTATGCAACTATATCTTAGCTTTCTGAGCTAGAGATTGAGGCAACAAGTTCTGGTTCTGTAACAACACCACCACGGAAGAATGATCCACGGATCACAACTTCGTTGCGTTGGAATGCTGAACGAACTTCACCAGCTACTTCGTATGATGCACGACCGTCTACGTCGTATGAGAGACCACCAGATGTTCGTCCTGTGAATGCGCTCATGTCTGCGTAGAAGATTGGGTCAGTAACAGTAACCGCTACACCGTGTACTAGGAAAGTACGAGTGTCACCTGCGTTAAGCGTAGGTAGAAGGTCGCTAGGAACTGTTACGAAAGATGTACCGAATACTGAACCAGCGTTCAATTCAGCAACAAGACCGAAGTTTTGTTCTGTGATTGCTGATCGTAGGATTGCAGCCTTAGTCTTGTTTGATAGGATCAACTTACCAACAGTTGTGCTGTCAGCAGCTTCGGCTACAGCTTCTGCTAGGTCAGCAGTGCTTCCTGAGAACTCAACTGTTTGACCAGTCGCGTTAACAGCTTGTTGTAGACGAGCGATAACAAGTTGTGCGCGCTTTTTGTCGTAGTCGTTTGTGAATTGCTTAGCAATGTCACGCATGATGTCAACAGCAGCGAACTTGATTGTTGCAAGTGCTACAGCTGTAACGTATGCAAGTTCTTCTAGTTCGTCGTCGTGTGGCGCGAAAGTTGGTTCACCGTATGGCTTCAATAGGTCGTCGTCGTCGATTGGACCAGTTGTTAGGCCACCTGAGTAACCAGTTGATACGTTTTGCATGTCAACTGTAGTACCACGTGATAGCCATGCGAACTTGATCGCGTCAGTTTCACGCCAGTCAGTTGCTTCAAGTAGTGCAGAGTAGCTGTTTAGCTTACCTTGTACTTCAGAAAGAACTTCAGGACCGATAACTAGGTTACCGAGGTCTTCTAGCTTGATTGAGTTTTCTACTTTACCAGCTTCTACAAGTGCGTCGTAGTTAACCTTGTTGATAGCACGCAATTCGTTGTATGCTTCTACGTTAAGGTCGCGTGTTGATGCAATAGCAAGAGCAAGTTGGTTCTTGATTGTAGCGTTTTTGCTTACAGGAGCTTCTTCAACAAACTCAGTTTCTTCAACTTGAGCGTCAAGGGCGTTCTTCACAGCTGCGTCAATCATAGCTTGTGCTTCTTCTTTTGTCATTTCAATTTCCTTTTTATTTTCTGTTTTTTCTTCAACAACTTCTTCAGTCGCTTCCACCTCTTCGGTTTCAGTTTCTTCAGTTCCGTTGTCGACTGTTTCGCTTGCTTCGTTGTCGCTTACGTCAACCTTGATGGTGATTTCTGCGTCATCGTCTTTAGCGAGTTCAGCTTCCCATCGAGCTTCTCGAGCTTGACGTTCTGCTTTTTCCTCTTCTGTTTCGATGTATTCGCTAGTGCGAGTGGTAGTGACCGTTTCGATCCATGTACCGTTCTCAGCTTTTTCGCGAGTAGTTTCTTCGACAGTTTCGGCTTCTGCTTCAGGTGTTTCAACTTCAGCTTCAGCTACTTCTTCAGCAACTTCTTCTTCGGCTTCAACTTCTTCGGCTTCTTTTTCGGCTTCGATTTCTTCTGCAACGACTTCGGTATCTTCTTCAGGTACTTCAACCACTTCAGGGACTTCGACAACCTTTGTTTCTTTATCTTCTACTTCTGCAGGGGCTTCATTGAGTTTAACTTCAACGAACTCTTCAGTAGCTTCAGAAATCTTTGTTTCTTTTGCCATATTTTCCTCTTTAGGTGCGATTACTAATTTTTCCTCTAGTCCGTCGACTTTGAGACCCTCAGCTTTCGCTTTTTCTAAGGAATTGTGGACAGTTTCGTTAAACGAGTTAACGTGTGCGTTATAGTTGTTAGGAGTAACTACTTGACTTAACCCACAAAGCTCAGCGTTATTGTAGATGCCAGTATCAGGATCAAGGCGACCGAGAGTTTCAATACTAAAGCTGTTAGAGAAACCACCGACCAACAGGTCGTACGCAACTTTAGCGTATGCGTTTTCTTTAACTGCGTAAATAATCTTCTCAACAGTAACTTTGTTGCCAGATTTCTTAACACCAACAGTTTTTCCAATAAGACTTCGCAATGTGTCGTCGTGATCGGCAGTAAGCTGGTTACCGTAATCTTCGAGGCTCATTGAATCAATGTCGTATCGTGTGCCGTTGCGTTGCGTAGAATCGTCAGTAATAGTTAGACCGTTCGGGAATGATACAACGCCATCTCCCTCATCCGTGAAACCGCCTACTTCGGCAGTGACAACGTAACTATTTCTACTTTTTTCCACGTTTCTATTCCTTTTTTGTTTTAAGGGACGTTTTTTGTGTAAAACTTTTGTTTGTTTCTTTTACGAAGACCATTCGCAGTGTCTGTGCATGACCTCTATACGTTCTTCTAGTTGTATTATACATATTATTGTTTTATGATAGTTTCAATGACTACCGAAGACCTCGAGCAGACAATTATTAAAGGCATTTTTACGCTGGGCAATCACATCTTGATTTCACCAGAGTGTTTACACATGCGAAAAGAGTTAGTTGACGACAACCGTATCATGCTTTGTCGCAACGTCATACTGTATATCGACAAGAACGGTATCACCGAGAACTTCCCACAAGCTCGCTACGAGATGAGACCACTAGCTTTTGCAACACTTATGACACCAGTATGCGACATCACCATAAGTCAAGGTGAAGTGTACTCTATAAGTTACAAGCATGTTCACGAAGTCGGGGTGTTCCCACAGAGTATCGACATCGAAGAGGTGCTAACAGAGGTAGATCGCGTCGCTTTCACGTTTGACGCAGAGTTTAACACCGCTCGAGTGCTGCGATTGTCGCGACACAAGCTAGACCCACGGTTTAACCAGCCAAAACGCTCTCTTATTGAATAAAACCTATTGCGTTTTCTGTATATACGTTGTACGATATGTATATGTATACCGAAGAAGACTACGCAACAGTTGAAGCTATGACCATCTTTGGTGGTTCGTTCGTTGTCGCACTCGCCCATGCGTGTCGACAAGCTGACGCGGTTAACCTAGCGAAAATTAAAGCAACGTGGCCAGAATACTGGGCTGAGTATTCAGAAATGAGCAAGAACTTATGAGCAAGACACACCAAGAGAAACTAGAAAAGCTACACTGGTGGCGTAATTACTGGTTGATGATGATATTTATTATGCTGACAGCTATAAACTTCACTCTCGCGCTGAACCTGAGCGCGATTACTGCGGCACTGAGGTATTTATAATGAACGACAGCGAATTATTTAGTAACAACTTTGGTAAATGGTGCGAAGCACACGGTATTGAGCTTAGTAGCACGATACACGTAGAAGGTAAGTTTGCTGCTTTGGTCGATTTGAACCAGTTAAAAGAAGCTATTATGCGGTTTACTGATGAGCAAACGACCATTGAAGTCGAAGACGTGAAAAGTGAGCTGCTATTTGATCTTGATGAGATTGATAACAAACCTTGGCGCGTCTTCAGACAACTTGGTGCGATTATGCCAGAATACAAGGACGAGTACCTACGATACGAGCACTTCTACATGCACGGTGGTAGCAAAGATGTAATGAAACTAATTGAAGATTTTGAGAAGGAGCACCCAATAGTATGACCTTAGTACGATTTAGAATTACCCAAACCCTCTTTGGTTATGTTGACCGAGAGATTGGCGACCAAGACCCAGACGAATACGCAGACGAGCTTATCGAAGAGGGTCTCACCTCACGCGACTTCAACGTAATGGGTGACGACACCGAAGTAGACAGCTGGGACAAGCTATAACAAATGATCTCGTCAAAAGAACGTGAAAAACTTCGCGAAGACCTGTTAAAGGTTAGATTTCTTCACCCTAAGAAGTGCTTAGAGGAGTGTGTCTGTGGTCGCGATGAGTTACTATGGTCTATTGACGAGTACACCGAGTTAGTTACTGCCGAGCGGGTGCGTTTCGCAGAGAAGAAGGCAGAAGACTACGGTGCGATATTGCAACGTATGGGAGCGAACAAATGCGCGACTTGCAAAGACTACATGGCAGAAGCTGATGAAGTCTATTGTGACAGTTGCGATGATATTATTCACCTCAAGTGTGCAGGGTTCACTACTACAAGTAGCGCGTACGATGATGACGGCACCGTTCTATGTGTCGATTGCAAGAAGAAGGAAGAAGAGCGAATAGAAAACGAGCCCATCGAAATGGACCCGTGGGGGAGCACAGAAAGTATCTTTGACGATAACTTACCGTTTTAGGCTTTTACAGCGATTTTTTGTTTTGAGTAACGCTTTGTTACTTCTTTGAGCGCGGCTTCTGTGTCGTCGAACAGTACAGTCAATAGTTTGACGTACCCGTTTTCGAACTTACCGAAGATGTCGGTAGTGCCTGATACTTCACCGTCTTTAGCTTCAATACCGTTAAGGGTAATGATTGTGGTTTCATCTTTTACTGACGAGTTAATCATAGCGACAGGGTTATCTTCTTGCGCGAACTCGATTTCAAGTTCAGGTAAGAATTGACGAATAGGGACTTTGTTAGTAGCGATTTCTACTAGGTCATCATCAGCCAGCTCGTTGAGGTTGTAAGTAACTTCTTTGGTGGTGTTTTCTTCAATGTCTTCGTCACCTCGGTCAGGACCGCCATCTACGTCACCATCGTTGCCGTCATCTGCAGTTGTCGCGTCTGGCTTACCAAGGTCGGTAACTTCGATTTCACCGCGCGCGAACTTTGAAGCCACGTCTGCAGCATAACCAGCATCAGTTAGAGCCTTCATTACGTCGAACTCAGCTTGTCGTACTTCGACTGCCGCTTTTGCAGCGTCTTGGTCTGATTCAAGTGGGTTATCTAGAGCCATTTCGTAGTGGGTTTTGTCCCACTCGTCTTTGTAGTGTGTTCGGTAGTCGAGGTTCAATGCGTCAATGATTGTTTCGATCTGAGGCATAATCGCGTTTTCTGTGAAGTCGTCTTTTTGTGTACGAGATACTTCGCGACCAGTACCAGATTCTTCCATACCCATGAGTGTCTTAGACACGCCACCGATAGCGAATAGGTTGTCGAGGTGAATCTTGTTAATGTCCGCTAGTGCCGCTTTGTCAAGGTCTTGTTGCATGTCGACCCAGTCAACAGTACCGCTACCGTTACCGAAGATTGGTTCACCCTTGTTGTGGTTCTGAAGACGTGAAACAAAGTTCGCAAAGTCTTCTTCTTCTAGTTCGATTGAAGTAGAGATGATACCAGGAGTATTAAGGTTACCTTGAATAGCCTGTCGAGCGTAGTCAGAGGCTTGCTTCATTGTAAACTGAGCATCGCGAGCCGCGTCTGCCATTGAGAAGTGACCGTTACTATTGAACGGGTCCATGAGACTGATAGGGATAATCATATCCTTGTGTAGCTCACGGGTCTTCCCGTTTCGAGATTCGATGTAGCCACCGAGTTCACCAGTTTCGCTGTTGATGACCTTGCGTACGTTGTACGGGTTCAAAAGTGAGAATGATTGTACTGCACCTAAGTGACCGTCAGCGTATACACGTCGAGCTGCGTAGAGGTAGAAAACCCCTTCAAGGTCGAGGTATGTAGAGATGTTATACCAGAACACTCGTTCAGAGAAGTTCTTTGATTCACGGATAAGAGGAAGGTAAGGGTGAACTACCGCAGTCTTGTCGTGATTCGCTGCTTCAAGGACTTTCTTAGAAGCGTTTGTGTAGATGTTGCGCTTGCCGATGACAGCTGTTCGGTTAGCGCGTCGAGTAATAACAGCATAACCGAAGTCGCTGTACATGTCTTTGTCTGTAATCGTTGTAGCTGACCAAGACGGAGACATAGTTCGCCCGCCATTCCGAAGAAAGTCAGTCGATAAATTGTTCTTTGTCTTTGCTACGGCCGTTGCATTGGCTCTTGAAAGACTATCAAGATTTTTATTCACGCGTTGTATTTACCTAATTGTTTATTCTAACTTGATTATACATAGTAATGAAATACCAGAGAGTCAAGGGGTAGCTAATAAGAAACACCGCTCGTGAAAGCGGTGGTCTATAAGGGGGTATAAGATGATGTGTGCGCCCATGATGCCCAATGCACATATCGGTCGGAGGGTATTTGTGCTACTAATCAAGTCAACACAATGGTATATTATAGTATCGCCTACCCCCGAAGTCAACGACCCTAGACAACACCAGGACCTGATGATACAGTAGGGTTATGAGCTATGAAAACTATGTAAAAGACGACGACGAGTTCTACCTCACCGTAGGTGATCTCCGCTCCGCCATGAGAGATTTGCCCGATAACGCAAAGGTCTACTACCAACGTATCGAAGACGTGTACTTCGAAAAACACGGGTGGAAGCCAGACCTCCTAGTCCCAGACGACTTTATGCCAGATGAACGTGAACTCGACAACCAATATGTTCGAGCGTTCGCAGGTTTCAAGTATGACGGTCGACTATGCTTGACAGCACACTACTAGAGCGATAAAATAGTAACGTGCGCTAGTCACAGTGTCATAGACACCTCCAACTTGCGTTAATCGTATAAAGCAAAGGCCACCCTCTTACTTTCCAGTTCAGGGGTGGTTTTTGTTTGTCCTAGAGTTGACAAAAGGTATTGTATTTTTACTAAAAGTGCAATATACTTATTCTATGAGCAAACCAGTGAAACAATACAACGCGGTCACGATGAAGAACGGTGTCACACGACAGGTTCCAACGCAGTACCACAAACCAAGCGGTAAGAAGAAGACCGTCTCTATGACGCTACCTATTACACTTACCGAGGTGGTAGAAAATCTCGCGAACATCGACTTTAACGATAACAAGAGTAACGCGTACGAAACGCTATTATTAGAAGCTCTAGAAAGCAGGGGTCTACATGTACAGTCGAACGATAACTAAATCAGCAGAGTACCGAGCGTTGCTTCCGACGCTCCTACGGGTAGAACACACCCTCAAAGGTAATCAGATAGCACGTGATATTAGTATCTTCAAAGACTTCACAAGCGGTCTCTACACGTACGAGTCACTCGGTCTACGCTATAACAACCTACGCGGTTCACGTATATCTCAGATCGTTAGGTCAATCGAGCACCAAATAAAGAACCCGAATGCACCGAACCCTATAATGACCGACCAGACAATGTGGCGACGCAACCGTAAAATCTACGAGCTTTATTGCACTGGTGAATATAGTTTCGCTGACCTAGGTAAAAAGTTCAATCTCGGTGACGCTCGCGTCAGTCAAATCATCAAAGATGTCACACACAACGAAGAACTCCGACGCTCCCGAGAGGCGTTTAATGAACCACTTATAAGCGATATGGTCAACCACCGTGCGTAACCTCCGATGTTTTTTCGGTATGCACGACTGGAGACCTATCGAAGAACCCCACGTCGAGTTCGTCACTAAGTGGGTCGTATACGAAGTAACGCTTGCTGTATGCTCTCGTTGCGCAGACCTCGCAGAGGTAAGAAAGGACTATAACTGATGAGTCAAAAGCTATATAACATACTGATAATCTGGGCATTCGCGTTAGTGACCGCTATCGTTATCACGTTCATCTATACTATGCTGAACCCGAAACAGCTTATACTGGGGTGCTAAAAATGGTGCGCGACCCTCTCTTCGGTGACCAAGTTCACATTGCTGACCTATCTCCCGCTCGACGCGATAGCGTCCAACGCTGCCGAGACGTCCAAGAGTTAGTCGCACTCGCAGAAGAGCGCAACCTATACCGACACTATGCGTCAACCGAGCGCAACCTCATCATGTTTCACGCATATTGTACAGGTAAGATGACCTACGAGCAGATGTCCCATGTGTCCAAACTCGGTATATCAACCATCAGCAGTATTATGTCGCGTATCATATACCAGACGCTGGCCCATGAAGGCGACATCGTTATGAACAACGCTAAAGAAAGGAGCATACTCGTATGAGTAATCCCAATTACGAGCGCACCCTCGCTAGGGTTGAGCAAAATAGGCTCAACATCGTGACCAACAAGGTTCGCAAGTTGTACCGAGAGGACCTGTATGGTATGAACGTACGAGAGCTGTCTGTTTATTACCTGTCGACCCTTAAAGCTCACGAGAGTGAGCTTATCCGACGCGCCCCAGAACACCACAACATGTCACGCTCTATCGCCATGGTGCGTCAATATGCTTCTGGTCTCACATACGAACAGGTGGGCAAACTACACGAACGGTCTCCCCAAAGGGTACGTCAGGTCGTAACAAAAATGATTTCGCGCTTGAGAAAGCTACACGAACAAGACCTATTGAAGCAAAGTAAGGTAATCGCTACCATCGTCAACAATATCGCAACCGTTGAAGCAAACGGGTACGACTACGATGACCTCATGCTCAAGTTCTCACAGGTGAAGCGTATATGAGTTTCGCGTCCAACCGATCTCCGATACGCCTATCTGGTGTGTCGCGGGGTAAAATCGTCATAGGTGGGGGTGCTAAGCGTGGTGGTTTCACGATGTACGGTGGTCGTCGTCGCAAGCGTAACAAGATCATGCTCCCTTCGCTGTACGAAAACTACAAAGTCGTTCAGACCTCCGATACTCCTAGTTCCAAAAAAAATCCCAACTCGGCAGTGACGAGAGCAGACCGTATCGGTGGGTTGATACTGTTCATCGTATTCTCTTTTCTGATACTCACACTCGCGATAGGGTGGATCATAGTACTCATTGTCTTCGCAGCACCGTTGATTGTCGTGCTTGGGTTCTTAGGCTTATTCGCGCTACCCTTTTTCGCGCTCACTCATCGAAAATAGAAGAAAAAATTACGAGGGGGGTTGCTACGGCCTCACGCAATTAAAAAGATGAACGGGTTTTTGGCCCGCTCATCTCTTATATTGTCGCTTATTTGCTTACTGGGATAAAGTAGTAAACGCTTTTCTTGCTATTGGTTAGCTCAAGAATGTTTTTTACCTTGTGCGCTAGTAATTCTTTACCGTATACAATCTGCATAGTGGTTGTAACTACCTTGTCGCCCTCGGTGTAACGTATCACGTGTTGGCGGTTTACCTTTTTACCTGTTTCGTCTCGGACGCTTGATGCTTTACCCTCTACACTCTTTACAATTTGCTTGCGGTAATCGCTTGCAACTTGTAGCTTGTGCTTAGGCACTGTAACTTTTGCTTTAGTTGTTTTAGTTTTAGCGGTTGTAGTAGCTTTAGTGCTTACCATAATTGTTTACCTCGTGCGCTTATAATTATAATTGTAGTAGTCGCGCCCTGTCTACTGTTAATAGTATACTACACTATGCAATAAAAGTCAATACCTTTTATCAATAATCTTTTATGGATTTATGGCGATGGTAACTCCGTCCTCAGTACCATGGAACTCTTGGCGTCGCCAACTGAAGCCGTACCCCAGGCACAGGCCAATGTTTCACGTGAAATGGTTTTTTGTTTTCACGTGAAATGTTTTCGGTCCCCTGCCTGCCGCCCCACCTTTTCATCGCCTTACCTAAGATTCATTTGTTAGCCTTAGCCGCCATGCGGGCGCCCCACTATGGCGATAGCCTGTAGCGGATTACATTTGTCTGGCTTAGCCCAGCAGCGGTGTTGATCTTATCCTGAGAACACAGGAGGGAATAGTGGTAGCCGTGTGCCAGGTCCCCTGCCTGAGCTTGGAGTAGCGTACCCCACCAAGTACGCTATCCTATCGCCTAACTACGCTGTAGGTACGAAGTAGTAGACCGAGCCCTTACGATTAGTAAGTTCGAGAATGTCCTTGCTTGTGTGTGCAAGTAGTTCTTTCCCGTAGATAATCTGTAGGGTAGCTGTAACGACTTTGTCGCCCTCAAGATAAGTAATGACGTGTTGTCGGTTTACTTTCTTGCCTGCTTCATCACGAACGCTGGTAGCCTTACCAGTAACGCTCTTGATAATGTTCTTGCGAAAAGTTTTAGCCACTTCCAACTTGTGGGCTGGTACTGTAACTTTAACTGGTGCTTTGGTTGCTGTCATAATATCTCCTTATGATTATGATGATGTGGGTATCTTTACCACTGTAAGTATTATCTCATAGGCTGAGGTAAAATACAATACCTTTTTGGCACATAAGGATTCCCCTGGATACCGTCCGGATCGGCAGTAAAGCCTCGGAATAGGGGAGTATGCCACCTGGAGTGAGGCTTTGGCAACCAGCCTCTAGCGATTTACATTTGTTTGCCTTAGTTCTGTGGACTAGGATGGTGTTATATCCAACTTATCCACGTTCTCATGGATTCTAGGAGCTCTGAGATAACGCGGTGTTGGGAGGCCTCTAGGACATGGATATATCCACCTGGGTCAGGCTACCAAACTATGCGTTTTGCGGTGAAATGCTCAAATCTGCTGGGAGTAATCCAGGTAGTACAGGATTCGGAAGTCTGGCTTCTTCCAGCACGGGTAGGAGAAGGTCGTTGGCAATCCAGAGCTTCAATTCAGGGAAATGGGCGGCTCAATGGCAAAAAAACGTCTGGATTCGGCAAAAAGGGGTGGTCGATGGCAAAAAGGGGGCGGATTCCTACTCCAAAGGTGTTCAGAAAAGTTGGAGATTGTGGCGTGCTGTCCGCCTTTTCCGTGGTTCTTCGTTGGCTTTGGCTATGGAGATGTGGGATAGGAGTGTTTCAGTAGATAAAACCCAATATGTTTTCCTGCGATTGCTCGGCATGGGATCCTCTGTAGAGCCTTTAGTATAACGTCTTGTACTCTCTATATAGCAATTAGACACAGGAGAAGGGTTCTGGCGAGATTTTTTTCGTTTCGGGTGAGCCTTTGTACGTTGGAGTACAATCGGTCTTCACAGGAGCGTTTCGTTGAGCAAATGGGTGCGTGCAAGCCTTTACTGGGTATGTGTATCCACCTATACGATAAGTACAAGAAGAATTGGTCTTTGCCGAGTTTTTCTGCCTAGTATTGAAACTGACCGAAACGTGAGATGAGTTCGCCTCGTGCTAGTTCAAGCACCCTTGCGATGTCCCTGTCGTTCAGTGCCGCTCGGTTGCTTGGTAAACCTAGCTGTGCCGTATCGTTCAGTTTGACACGACTGAAACTGTTTAGAAGCCTACCGTACTTTGCATAGTTCATGCGATTGTACACTATCACTTCCTCTATATCGAAGAACTTGGTGTAAATGGTTATGCCAGTTCTTTTTTCTACTTTTTGAATGTAGATGTTCTTTGCCTGCTCTGTGTCGATGTGCGGTCCCGCTTTGACTAGCTGAATGACCTTGCGACCGTTGACTTTGATGCCGTGGTAAATACCAACCCGACTGTCCTTACCGTACTTTTCACTCGGTATAAAGCTCATTGCCGTGTCGGTAATTTGCTTTAGATTGTGCTGTTGCATAGTGATACTTCCCTTATGATGATTATGATTATAGCGTTTGTATCTGTTGCTATTAAGTATAGTATAACACAGGCTGGGGTATTTTGCAATAGGTTTTATGTAGATTAGGACTGCGTGGCTTCAGTTGGATTCAACGGCAGCAGCGGGGGTTTGAGCCGTGATAAGATACGTTAAAGCCTGGTCTTTACATCAGGCGTGAAATGGGTTGTAATAGTTGCATCCTTCGTGTATAATTATGTCTAGCGAGTAGCTCTATAGTAGCAACGTAGGTTGAGCTAGTAGAGCAGTCGCGGCAGTTGAGTACTCCCTTTATAGGGGGTTCTTTTAATTGTAAGGGCAAGAACAGATTATAGCCGAGGTTTTCGAGCCTGTCTCCAGCACAACGATATAGCGGTGTGGGGCGGTCGAATGCGCCTTTGCGTATACATTTGTTTTAGCCTGCCCCCAAATCATAATAATTATCATTCTAAGAAAGGAAGCGATAATGGCAAACACACAACACGATAACGTGGGTGAGGTTCTAGTCCTTAAAGACTTTACAACACCTGACGTTGCCTTTTCACTAAACGCAACCGTTGCCAGCGATGGCTCGATTGTACTGTATGACTACAAGCGTACGGGCTCAAATCACGATAGCAAAATCATTGTTATCAACGAGGACGAGTTCGACCAGTTAGCTTCATACCTAGGCTATATCAAAGAGGTATAACCATGGCAGAGTTCAAACCAACTAAGTTCGAGCCTATGAAAGGGTTGCACAAAGTTGAAAAAGTGGACTACCGACGTTGGGCAATCGACCGTAACTTACGGGTTCTAGGGCGTGGCGAGTACAAACTCGCAGACATCGTAGATAACATAAGGGATTACACACGAGATTGGCAAAACGAAGCAAGGCAAGCGATGACTTACCCAATTAAAATGGATAAGCATATCAGCGTTTACTTGCTAGACAACGGTGTTCACTCCTTCGTATTGTTAGTAAACGATATGCAAGGCAGCTCATACAACCGCAACAGGTTCGAGAGTACACAAGAACAGGAAATCACACTGTTCATAGTATCGGAGGTATCATAATGGCTAATAATCGAACACGGTTAGAGCAAATGGTGTCCGAGATCATGGCAAAAGGTGACGTTCGCCCCGTATTAAATAACCGCAACTATTCAAATGTATTCGCTGATGGCAAGTATATTTACTCGTATGGGCCTCATTTTATTATGGGTGCGTATATAGGTAATACATGGCTGGTCAATAGCGACCGTTACTCAACGAGTACGGGACGACAGCTGAGTTATTTGCGGGACGCTTTACGAAAGAACGGTATACCTGATAGCCGAATTATCTTCGCACCAATGGAAGGTAAGCAAAGCACAGTCGGGGACCTCTTGAGGCACGCAGTACGAGCTTGCGACGGAGAGATTGCCAATTATACCAAGCAACTCGAAAAGACACGAAACGGAAGCGGCAACAATCTTCGTATTAAAGGTTTAATCACCGATTACGAGGAATCGTTAAAGCGTCTGGTCGTATTAAAGGAGATGCAAGTAAATGGCTAATCAATCTAGTGCAGACGTAACAATTACAGCTCAGGCAAGTATTGCTAAAGAGCTGTTCGACTATATCAAGGCAGTTCAAGGTGATAGTGAATATAACATTATCAGCGAAGAGGCTTTCGATGACGTAGAAATACCAACTGACCCAGAGGCTGAGGTAATAATCAGCGGTTGGGCAACTGGTAGGTGGTCGTATGGTAACGGTAATCTTCCTGGGTATTTTGCAGGTCGTCTTAATGATGACACGTGGCGATACGAGAAAGAGTCCCACATCGGCTACGGTAAGCTAGTTTCAGCAATCAAGCGCAAAAATGGCTGGTTCGAGCTAGAATACAAAGACCAAGAAGGCGGTTCGCAGTTTATTGACGTTGGCTCTATGAGAATAGACAAGGACAACGTAGATGACAACGAGCCGAGCGTTTCATCAGACACTATGGACTATACCGTAGCTAATATGATGGACGTTTTCGGGTATAGCGAGTATGAAGCCCTTGACATAATGCACGGGGACGAAATCGCAGATGCCTGGTCAGAATACTCAGACTTAGGAGGGGCAATACAAGATGCCGAGTCCTTCTATGATGAGCATAGTGAAGATATTTACGAAGGCAACTTTGACGTAGCCGAGGTGCTACTCGAAGAACAACGTAAAGCGAAAGAGGGTGAGGCGACAAAAACGCCTTAGCCCATCAACATTTAGTTCAATTTATTTTATTTATATCTCTTTGAAAGGAGAACAACACAGTGAACAATTATTCAAACGGACAAAAAGTAATCGTAATCGCACCAGAGGGCTACATCTTCGCAGGTATTCTTGCCGATGCAATGCTTCCTGGTCACCTTCGCCTAGAAAACTACAAGCAAATTGTTGGTTGGGATAGCGATAAGGGCGTTGGTGCAGTTGCAAATGGTACAATCGAAGCCCAACTTACAGAGGGTAGCGAATGGATTGAGCTCCCTGAGTTCAGTTACCGAGTCGTGATTGACGCCACCAAAATGAAAGGTCTGTAATGCAGTACAAAGAGGAAATGACCTATATGCTTCCTCGGGTACGACTTGATGGACCAGTTAAGGCACCAGTCGACCAAGGACGCTTTCAACGACCAACTTATACTAAATCAGGCAAATCTCCGTTCTCATCAAGTATTAACGATACGTTCGTAAGAAAAGGTATCATGGAAATGCGAGTTCGGCTCAATTTTGCAACCGCTAATGACTTCAAAGGAGTTAAATCGTAATGGGTAGCAACAAATCACTAATCGAAAAGATGCTGGACCGTATCAAAGAGCAACCTCGTATTGCCTTAGCAATCGAAGGTCAAGCAGGTATGGGCAAATCAGCAATCGTTGAGAGCTGGGCTGCAGAGAACAATGTTCCTGTAGTTAAGCTACTCGCAAGTACACTAAGCGAGGAAGACATCGCAGGTGTAATCGTAGCCGACCATGAAAAGCACACAGGTGAATACTACAGCCTTGGTCTTCTTGACCGTGTAGTGAAAGAGCCTACTGTATTGTTCCTAGATGAGCTTAATACCTCGGTCAAGGAAACAGCAGATGCTTTGCTGACACTTATTGAAAGTCGCCACCTCCCTGACGGTACTAAGCTACACCCTGACACAATCATCGTGGCAGCTATGAACCCTGCAATCGCCTATGGTAACTATGAGTTATCACCTGCCATGCGTAACCGCTTTGCGTGGGTACGTTGGTCACAGGACGCGAAAGAATGGTGGACTAATTTCGGTGTCGAAGTGCCTGAAGAGGACGACGTTCGTGTTATGGTTGATAAACTAATCAACGAGGACGGTCTTGACTTTACAGACGACAAAGGCTTCACAGAAGAAACGAATACGTTTACCACTCCTCGATCTTTGACTAGGCTCTTGCAGTTTGCAGGTAGTGTAGCCGAAGTGAAGATGTTTGCACCGAGCTTTATCGGTAAGGACGCAGTAGCGTTGATTGACGCCTACAAAGAAGTTGACGTTGATATTCGCGGCAATAGTTTCTTTACTCGTGAAAAGGAAGAACCAACGTCTAAGACGACTGGTGTTAAGGGCGCAACTGGTACAGGTGGTGTTCAGACAACCAGCCTTCACGCTCGATTAGCTAAACGTATCGAAGAACGGGAATAATATGAAAATCTATGACGACCAGGACAAGCTAGACGCTCTCGTGAAATCCTTGAAGCGTCATGGCTATACTTCATACGGTGTTGCCCTACAGCAACTCGGTACTCGATGGACAGATGAAAAAGGTGTAATCGGCTTCACGAACCCACAAGGTATCGTGATTAACGGCACCCTTAATATCAACGAGCAATCTTTGGTAGCCCGTCACGAAGTATTGCACACGCTTCTACGGCACCTCGATGACACAATCTGGGGTGACGGACGTGACGACCACGAAGTTCGTAATATGGCAGGCGACCTTGAGTTGTCCCACTACTACGATGATGTAGACAGCCGACACTTTAATATCGGTGGTCCTCTTGCAGGTGGTTTGAACGTACAACGTCGAGCCCACGGCAAGTACTTCGGTATGGACTGTGTCGAGATTTACGATGACCTAATCAAGAACGGCAAAGCTAAAGGCAAGCCGCTTGGTGATTGTATTCAAGGCGATGGGCCAAAGGGTAAAAGTAGTGGGGCGAGCGCAGGCGACCTCGATGACAAGGGTAAGAAGGAAACATCTGTTTCGCCTAGTCCCCAGCCAGCGAAGATGTCTGACGAATTGAAGAAGGAACTCTTGAACAAGATTAAGGTAGAGCGACAGGAACGCTACGAGCAATCAACCATTGAACGTGGTCTGCGTGCGGAAGTAGATATTGACCCAGAGGTCGAGTTGTTCTACTCCCTTAACCGTTATTTCATCAAAGAGCAACAGCTTAGCCGAAACAAGAGTTATGCACGACCGAACAAGAAATATCAAGGCGCAATCGTCAAGAAGGGCCGACGTAAGACTCGCAGCCCAGGTAAGACGTTAGTGGTGTATATCGACCGTTCGGGAAGTATGAGCGACGAAAAGACTGGTAAAGCGGAAGCAATTCTTGCAAACACAGTCAAAAGGCTCAACCACGTTACCGTTGTAACTAAATACTTTAGCGATGAAGTATCAATGGACGGTAATATCGGTGGTGGTACAAATTATTCTGCCGTTATTGACGACATAATGATTAACAAGTACCGAGATGTGGCAATCGTAACCGACAACGACAACGATGGACGTGCGAATATCGCAGACGTTGATGCCGTGTGGATCGTATCGGTTGAACCAGGATACCCAACGAGAATTGCTCAACGCTTTAATGCGACAATGCTTGTGGAAACGGAGATTAGGTAATGCGAATACTCGATAAGAAATGGAAACACGACCTGTTTCAAATCGGTGCTTTTGTTTTAGTGGCGTCGATGTTGAATAAGGCTGCTGACGGTGATATGGTCTTGTACCTATTGTCGCTTGCCTACCTTATCGGGTTCGGTGTATCAAACTTTCACGAGGGCGAGATGCGAGCTGATGTTCGCAACGCCCTTCGTAAGAAGATTGCAGAAAAAGAGGCTCAAGATGACAAAAGCTAAGACAAATCTGCCTGATTACAGCAATTATACGGCACCTAAAATCAAAGACGGTGTACCGATTACTCGGGAGCACTATACGTTCGATGAACGTGTGATGTTGATGATGAAGGACCGTTACCCAGACCGTAGCGATGCCCTTATCCGATCTTCGGTGAGCATACTGTATTCGCTAAGTGGGTGGCAACCGTCAGACGGTGAACCAAGCGAGTACACGGAAAACTATATAACCAACTTACTCATAATGAGCATAGTAGAAGAGGAGCGACAAAATGGCGATATTTGAAAGAACACCTAGAGATATAGGCTATCTTACCGTTACCTATGACGAGCTAATGTCATACAGCAGGATACCAGAACTGGTTTGCGATAATTGCAACAACCTGTTGAAACACGATGAGCTTGCCGTAGTGATACCAGTATTGAACTCAGCCTATTGCCCTATCTGTACACCTGATTATTTTGAGAGTGTAAAAGACTACCCAGAAGACAGGCCGATCAGAGCAAGGCGCGAGCAGTTCTGGTGCGACTTCTATGGTATAGAAAGGACAATATGATAACCAAGAACCCAAAAACTTATAGTGATATAAAAACTGGCAAGATGGTGTTGGCGAAACTCGATGTGCTAATTATGCCTAACGGTGAAATGTTATGCGCGGGAGAACACATCACGTGGCTTCCTGTTTCTTCGAATATAGTGGAGCAGTTAAGCGACTTCAAAGACGCGATTACGGGAGAACCTGTATGAGTTTCTACGAAGATTATGTAGCCGATGGTTTGTGTTGCATGGTTTGCGGCACGCTCATCGACGGTGAAGAGCCTGGTTACCCACGAGAGTGTGGTTGTGAACTTAACGAGGAGGAAGGAGATGACGATGAATAACGAAGATGATAATTATATCTATGTTGATATTCCTGGGACCAATATGACGGTTCAGGTGAAATGTGAATATGAAGGAATTGTAGTTGACGTTTTCGAGGTAGCCTCTGACGACAGCGTTGAGCCTATAGCCTCTACCTACAAGTTCTACAGTGAGCTTGGTGTAGAGTTGAAACAGACCTCGAGTGAGGCGACCGAATGACATTTGTTTGGCCTTGCCGCGCTCCGAAACAAAGGACGCAGCGTGTGATTATCCACCGCAGAAAAGGTCGTGGGCGTGTAAAGAGTAAGTACGACAAGATGTTCGGCACAAAGGGTAAGTGGGCTGTGCTGTGCGGTCAATGGGTTACGGGCGATGTGAACGTAACTACCGATGATAGAAAAGTAACGTGTATGAAATGTTTAAGGAGAATGCGATGAGCGTGAGTTTACGAGAAGTCCTTGAAGGGGCTGAATACGATTTGAACACCTACAATGACGCTATCTGGCTTTTGTCGAAGCGAAGTGAGTTTGAGGACTTAATCGAAGAGGCAGAAGAAACAGTTGAGCGTATTGGTGAAGAACGAGAGCGGGATTTCGAATGATCGACAGGATAACCTACCGAATTACAGACGAAACACCAGCCCACATACGTTTTAGCCTTTGGGTTAACGGTGGTTTGATTTGCACACCTGGCGGCTTATGTTTGCGGGTTGACGAGTTTGAACCTTTTATGGCTAAACTTGGCGCGGTTTCTGACTCTGAGTGGTATAACAGTTTAGATTAGATAAAAGCTATTGTATTTTATCTTGAAACGTGTTACTATTAGAGTATGAAACAGATTAAAGTCAATTATATTGCGACAGGTGAATGGGCCAGTTATGGCACACCTTTTTGGTTAGAGTGTCAGCACTCTGATTACGAAGAGGACGGTCAGCGATTATATTGCGACCACTGTGACAAAATGGGCTACCGATATGAAGAACAAGAGTACGAGGGTACAGACGACAATGGCAACATTGAGTTCAGCACCCATACCGTAATTGAATGGTTTGAATAACCAGAAAGGAGCAAGTTATGCGTGTACGAAACGAAGTAAACAATATATTCGATGAAATGATGATACCTAGGATTACAAGTACAGTCGAGAAGAACCGATTGAAAATTGGTTACACAGAGATTGGACAGGAAGTCGACCTTGGCTTAAAGCAAGCGTCGCACACCCTTATCAGCGGTATTAGTCGCTCGGGCAAGACCCAAATGGCGTTACACCTGTTAGACAGCTTAACGAAGTATTCTATGGTGGTGGTTTATTCGATGAAACCAGGAGACTTCTTTATGTATCGGGACAAGGTCAGACTTGTTGAAGATAAATATGAAATGTTCAGCTTATTGCGTATGACGGTGGGCGAGATTGAAAAACGAGCGAACCGTATTCGTGAGCAGAGCGAGAAGGCTGGTCACGTCGTTGAATGTACCGACCGACCGATGATTGTTATGATTGATGAATATGCGTCACTTTCAAAGGACATGGACGATGCAACCGAAAACGCTATCGAAAAGATTGCGGCAGTTGGTGCAGGTCTAAACGTCTACTTGTATATTATTACCCAAGTACCAAAGAAATCAGTTATGCTAGGTACGCTAAGGGATAATATGATGACAGACATCGCTTTCAAACAGCGTTCACCTGAAACAAGCAGAATGGCGATTGGCTCGAATGCGGCAATGATGCTACCACTCGGTCAATGTATCGTGCGAAACGTCGACAGGAACTTCAAAGTTACCCACATGACGGAATAGAAAATAACCGCAGAGTAAAATCTGCGGATTTTCTTTCGCTGGTACAAAGCCTGTGTTTGTTGGATTACTCTTCGCTGCTGCCTGAAGCCTTAAGCCTGCGACCGCCCCACACACTGCACGTTACGCTATGGTAATGACGTACCATCTCCATAAATCCACGATAAAATCGTATCCTCGAGTTAACAAAATACTTGACTTCCTATGCTGGATATGATTATTTAGGAGTAAATAGGCGTTGCGTTTTTCTCGGTTGTTTTTTTTCGTTGCAATTTTTTGACGATACCTTCGCATCAGAACTTAATCCACGAATTGACGTACCCCTTGCCAAGCGGTATAATAGTAGTAATGTTTGACTATGCAATACAGCTACCCACGATTGACAAGGTACTCGGTTGCCCTTGGGGAAGAGCGGTTTGGCGGCATGGGCACAAAACTGGTCGTTTCGTTCGACACGGCAGGTTGCAATACGTACAAAGGCATAACAAAAAATACTTGGTGGTAATGGGCTAATGATTGATTATATAATCGAGCTACCTCCTATAGATGAAATGTTATACCGAGATAAGCGGGTTAACCTGGCTATGCAACCAGCTAGACCAGATATAGGAATGTTCAAGTTCTTCAAGCTCGAACGGCACCTATTCAGGCGAAGGCGCACGGGGTGTTACCTCCTTGTAACAGATAACCCAGAAGTGGCGGCAATAGGCTGATGACCCAAGACGAGATGTACGAGATTATGCAAAAGCATTTGTCTAGCCCTGCCCCCTGGCGGCAGAAACTTTCTGGTTCTTGGGACGGTTTTCGTAAAGCTAATCACTACACTGGACCCGTGAAGAACGACATCTTTGTTCGACCACCTGTTGAACACGACAATAAGTTTGTTTTTGAGATGAAAAAACCCGCAAAAGTTGATCGCGGGAAGAAGAATAACATTGAACACATGATTAAGGGCCGAATGGGGCAGTTGAAACACTCGAGAAGTGCCTATACAATCACAACCCTCGATTCTGGAGAAGTCGAGATGGTAGACCACACTGGGGGGTTAATACATTCGTTTGACCTTGCCCGCCACCAGTCAAGCTCAGTGTCTACACCGTTTCCACCTCGATGGGAGAGTGCTTGGGGACAGGGGGTAGAGGATTTCACTGCTCATCACAGAATGGCGACACCAAGTTTTGAGATAGAAACGGAAGAGTTGACAACGCTTTCTGGTGAATCCCACACTGTTCTTAGAAGTATATCGCAGAAGAATACATGGGTTAGGGACGAGTGGGAAAAACCACGCTTCGCACAAGGTGGAATCATCAAGTTAGATGACTACACCGATTGGTAACCATCTTCGAACTCAGAACGCAGCCAGCGAGCTCCTGTGATGTCACAGGGGCTTTATTTATGCACCGATGACTTCGATTTGTGAACCTGTGATCGCTGCTGCGTCAGCCAGCTTGACCGACTTAGTACCGAAAGTAGTATCGACAGGGACCCCGAGAAGCACATCGTCTTCGTCTGGTATAGCCATCGTACCTGTTTTATTGTCAGAATCGTATACCACGCCATCACGAACGTCAGCTGGTGAGAGATTTGAGTCTGCATTTGTCAGGTTATCCCCGTCTGGTATAAACGTACCGTCTGGACTGAAAGTACCGTACCTGTAGATGATAGTCGCACCGTCTACGATTTGAATTGGGCCGTAGTAGAACCGTGTTTTAGAGTTTTCGTTGATGTATGAGGTCACACCAGAAGCCCCAACGCGTAATGCACCAGTATTAGCTGTGAATGCCCAGTCGAGAACGGGTCGGGTTGCCATGTTGTCGACATAGATATTACCCTTGATCCATACAGTAGTTGCGGTTGAGCGAGAAATTGCTGTACCACCGATACCAGTTGCGCTTTCGTAGTTAAGGCTAGGACCTGATCGAACGTCTCCATTGATAGTGAGAAGCTGACCATTTTGCATATCTATAGCTGGACCACCTGATTGTGAGCTGTTACCGATACCACCTGTGACGTTGCCGTTGACGACTACAGTACAACCTGTAGCTGTAGAAGCAATCTGCATAGCGTAAGTGCTAGGGTTTTGACCACCTAATAGGTTACCGTTAAAAACAACCGATTTAGCTCGAATAATCATAATGACGATTGAACCACCGTTTGAGTTGGTAGTAGGGGACGCGTCACCAGTAAGTATAACGTCACTATTTGCGTTATCAATGTAGACAAGTACACCAGATTGGCCGCTTTGCTTAACCAGACTGGCTGTTACTGAGATGGTATTTGCGAGCGTACCGATTACCGCGACAACACCTCCAGGGTTAGGTACTGAGTTTGTTGCGTGGAATGCAAGCGCGGTAACTGTGAGGTCGCCTGAAGATGTGTTGTAGATACCTGATGTCGTTTGCGTGTTTGTGATAGTACCGCTTACGTTAATAGTAACGTCTACGTCACTCGCATTGAGAACAAGTGAGGTTGCGACCCCCGTTGCGCTTGAGTCACCAGTCCAGTTAGTCCCCGTCATTGATAATGTACCTGTCGCACCCGATAATAGGGACACGAACGCTGCTGCGGTTCCTGTGATTGCACCAGCTGCGATAAGACCCGCATTGATTACTGAACCAGTCGCGGAGTAAGACGCATCTAGTTCGATTAGAGAAGATGTCGCTGTCAGAGCAAGGATTAGCGAAACACTGCAGGTCACTGTGCGAGCCGTGCTACCCGTGAGAACAAACTTACCGCTACCAGTGTTTGAGAGCGACTGTACGGCTACGTTTTGGTCGATGGTAACTGTGTGACCAGTCAACGCTTGGGCAACGTCGTTTACGCCAGGGAGTACACCACCGCTCCATGTTGCGGGGTTAGACCAGTTTCCAGATGCTTGAGATGCGATATTTGCCATTGATTATTACTCGCTTAGGGTGGCGATTTGACCACCAGTTATATTTGCTAGGTCGGGGTTGTCGAGAAGTGCTGTACCTACAGTAGCATCAACGTCGACTCCTGCTCTTACTGAATCGGGACTAGGCACATTGAGGGTTCCTTCTATCCCCGTTGGGTAAGCAGTACCCTTACGAGTGTTACTCACTGACGGACCTTGACCCTCAGCTTTGAGGTTGACCGCTGCACCAGTCCATGCTGGGTAGGCTGACGCTGATTGGTAGCCGATAATAAAGTAATTACCGTCAGTGCGGACGAGCTTACCTGCAACCGCAGCCGCTGAACTGTATGCACCGATAGTATATGTGTTACCCGTGTGTGGTTCCCCCACTATAACAGGCGTATAACCATTGTTAATCGCGGTTTGAGTTCCATTTGATATGATATCCCCGTAGACCCGAATGTAGGCAGTAGATGCAGAAGCAGGAGTAATAAGCGGTGTAGTTGTCACACCTGTGGTTGCAGATGAGATAACGTCACCGTGTATTTCAGCGGTAAGAGGGCCGTTAAGTGCGAAACCAGGGCCTGTATATGTGTTGAGAATATCACCGTAGACGTAAACGTATGCACGGTTGTTAAATGAAGCGAGGTTACCTAAGTTTGTCACTTTCATATCCCCGTTAACGATCAGCGTAGGTATAGGCATTGGCTGGTTGGTCACCGCTTGAGATGACGCTGTCGTCATTGTGAGAATGTAGGTGTTAGCAAGGTTTGGGGTCACCATATCACCGTTCCATGTAAACGTACCAATAAATGCAGTGCCCATAGCAAACGCTGCGGGGGTTTGTAGCATAGTCCATGTAGTGTTGCTGGTCACGTTGAGTGTGAAGTAACTTGCAAGACCCGCGTTATAAACGACCTGGCTGTTGCTTAGTGTCATATAGTTGAGGTTGAGCGTAATACCAGTACTAGCGGTTGCGGCTACGTTAATAAGAGCAGGCTCGTTACCTGAGTTGTTTGTGTCACCGTTGAATGTGTTAACGCTAATAGTGACCGTACCTGAAGCACCTGCGATGAAGCCAATGACTGAAAGCATTGATGAGCCAGTGTGAGCACCGATAGTTACCGTATCAGCTGTAATAACAGACCCAGTCGCAGAATATAAAGCCGTGAACTCGATAAAGTCAGAGTTTGTTGAACCGACTGCCGTTCGCAGTAGTGTTGTGACGGTGAGGGTTCTTGGGGTACTACCTGTAATCTGTAGCACGGCAGCATTGGCGTTTTGAGTGAGGTTTGTAACCGTCACGTTTGTGTCGAGTGTAACAACGTGGTTGATGTTCACAGTATCAGCGGAGCCTGGAACTACACCACCCGTCCATGTAGACGGTGATGACCAAGGACCTGCTGCACCTGAAGTAATTGTAGCCATATATCTATTCTACTACGAGTAGGTCGCAGTAGCTCTGTTGTCCCATGAGTCGATGGCTGTCATTACCACGACTGGTGAAGTTAATGTTAATCGAGTGAGTGACCAACCACTTGTGGCTTCAGAAGTCGCAGAAGGTGCTGAACCCATGTAATCGTAGATACCAGATTGAGCGTGACGAATCTCACCTAATCCACCACCACCGCCCCCACCTGCTGAAGGAGCCCAGCGCAAACCATTTGTTGCGGTTGAGTCAGCGGTTAGAACGTAAGCGTCTGCACCGATTGGTAGAGGGACGGAGTTACCGACTGGGTTACCAACAACCACGTCACCCTTTGCGGTTGTAACCGCGCCACCAGCAACACCCGTGGCACCTACTGGACCAGTATTACCAGTAGAACCGACTAGACCGTTTGGACCAGTCGCACCGATTGGACCAGTAGCACCAGGATCACCCTGCACACCTTGCACACCAGTGAAACCACGTAGACCTGAAGCACCCGATGGGCCAGTAGCCCCAGTTGGACCCGTTACGCCCGCACCAGTTGCACCCTGTGGCCCAGTAGCACCACCAGGAGAACCAGCAACACCAGTCGCACCTGCAGGGCCAGTCGCACCATTTGTACCAGCGACCCCTGTTGCACCACGTGGACCAGTTGCACCCACTGGGCCTTCTGCTGAGTTAGGGACGTAGATGAATGTGTAATCGTTGTTTGAGAACGCTGTACCTGACACTGGGGTAATATCTAATAGATACCAACCAGATTGAGGTACGATGTCGTTGACTGCGATGACGTTCATTTGTGGTGAGCCCGCTGTTCGGTGCATGTATAGGTAACCCTTTGGAGATACCGTAGATGAATCAATCAATGTAAATAGAGCAGAGCGGTCTTGACTAGCAGCATCAAGCGTGTCCATACGTAGCTTCGTAATTGAAGCGAACGCGGCATTGTCAGATGTGAACTTTCCTGTAGTAGGGTCAGCGTCTATAGCGGTGTCACCTGTGTATGAGTATGTGAACCCAGCAACCGCACCAGTCGCACCAGTTGGGCCAGTGTAACCTAATGCACCAAGACCACCAGATACACCCGTAGCACCGACTGGACCAGTCGCACCTGTTATACCAGTAGCACCTGTTGAACCAGAACCAGTGGCGCCTTGTGGGCCAGTAAATCCTCGAACACCCGTTTCACCCTGTGGACCTGTCGCACCACCTGGAGTACCAGGAGTACCTGGCGTACCAGAAGCACCAGTCGCACCAATCAATAGAGCAGGACCTAGGTCGCTCCAGTCAGAACCCGTCCAGACCCATGCGTGACCAGTATCGTTTGTAACGAAGATTTCACCGAGATTTGGTGTAGAAGGTAGAGCCGCGAAGTTTGCGACAGTACCCTTAATAATAAGACCAGGACCGATAGGACCAGTTGCCCCTGTTCGACCGATAGGACCAGTCGCACCTGTAGTACCCGCACCTGTTGAACCCGCAGGACCAGAAGGACCTGTTGGCCCAAGCACGCTACCTGTTGATTGCCAGAGTGAACCGTCCCAGATGTATAGGTCACCGTTAACGAGCCATGCGTCACCAACTACGTTACCAGTAGAAGGCAGAGATTCAACATCAGGTTTTGACCCCTTGACTTCGATACCAACACCCGATGGACCAGTTGGACCCATTGGCCCTGTTTGACCATTTACACCGTTAGACCCTGTAGGACCTTGAATACCTGTTGCGCCCGTTCGTCCTAGAGGACCAGTTGCACCAGAAGCACCCGCGATTCCAGCGAGACCCATATCTTGCCAAGCTGAACCGCTCCATACCCAGTTGTGCCCGTCATCTGCTGTGGTGTAGATGTCACCCGCAGTTGGGAGAGCAGGAAGTGAAGCGTAGTTAGCTACTACACCCTTGACACGTAGACCGATACCTGTCGCACCAGTGTTACCTAGGTTACCAGTAGCACCTTGTACACCCGTAAAGCCACGCACACCAGTAAGACCTTGAGGCCCTGTTGGACCAGTTGTACCTTGGTTACCTGTTGCACCCGTGAAACCGACTGTGATAGGACCGATATTGTCCCATGTCGCTCCATTCCACAACCATGCTTCATTGTTAGGTTCGATTACAACGTAAATGTCACCTTGTTCGACACCCTCTAGACCGTAAAGGTCAAACTCCTCAACGACAGTACCCTTAATTCGGGCACCTTCACCACGAGGACCAGTTGCCCCCGTGTTACCAGTTGCACCAGTGTTACCAGTTTGACCCTGAACACCCGTGAAACCTCTAACCCCAGTCCAACCTTGAGGACCAGTGTTACCAGACGCTCCTGTTGGACCCATAATGCGACCAACATTTTCCCAGCTGTCACCGTCCCACATCCAGAGTTCACCATTAACCATCCAGCCATCACCGATTGTATTACCAGTAGAAGGAAGGAACTCAACACCTGTTTTTGTACCAAGAATGCGAACACCGACACCTGTTGCCCCAGTTACACCTTGAGGACCTGTGAAACCTCGTACACCAGTGTTACCAGTTTGGCCGATTGCTCCAGTTACACCCGCACCAGTTGCACCTTGAGGACCAGTTGGGCCAACCATAGGACCGATGTCCATCCAAGAAGAACCGTTCCATGACCAACCGTGCCCCGTGTCAGCTGTAATGTAAACGTCACCCGTTGTGCCCGAGCCAGGAAGAGCTGCTGAGTTAGCAACAACACCCTTAATCGTGATACCCACACCAGTTGCCCCTGTCCCACCGATAGCACCCGTAGGACCAGATGGGCCAGTAGGACCGCTGAACCCGATGTCACCTTGCGGACCAGTAGGACCCGCGACACCAGTTGAACCACGACTGAAAGCTAAGAATGCGCCCGTACCACCAGTACCACCATTCAATACCCATAACTCATAGTTTGAAGCACCAGTAGGCCCAGTTGTACCTTGGGGACCTGTAGCACCAGAAGGACCAGCAGGACCAGATTCACCTTGAACACCTTGTGGACCTGTAGCACCTGTCGTACCAGCTCCAGTTGCACCCGTGACTCCAGTGAAGCCGCGTACACCTGTTGCACCTGTATAACCACGAACACCCGCAGGGCCAGTTGCACCTGTTTGACCTTGAGGACCTGTCGCACCAGTTCGCCCAGAACCAGTAGCACCGCTACCACCGACAGGGCCAGATGGACCTTCAGGGGCGACTGACACAATGTAGTCGTCCATTGAGATACCCTTGTAATAAATAACGTCATCGTTACCGATTTTGAATAGAGGGATTGATCGTTCTAGGGTGAAGAAATAAGACTTAGTTTCGAGCTTGTCAGTCATCTTCACTTCGATTTGGTATGTGTTAGCTTCTGCGAATGTAGTTTCACCGTCAGCAAAGGTTGTAGCCGTGAAGTCAGGTACGGTTACGTTACCAGAAGTGTCGCTACTATTTGTAACATCGTCCCAAGAGCCCCAATCACCTGCAGTGGTTAGGTTACGAGAGCGGTATGAAACACCAGTGGTAGCATTTACCGCGTTCTTAGGTGTGCCAGAAATGGTTAGTGGTGAGAACCGACCACCGATTTGCATTTGTACTGCGTCAAAGTCGCCAGCACCTGAGTCAATACGTTCAGCATTAATGTTAAGAACTGGAGAGTTGTATGGTAGAAGATTTGCTGTCTTGCTTGCAAGGGTCATCTTGCCGCGTGAGTCTTTTGCGCTTACTTGAAAGTTGAAGTTATCACCGTAATTAGCAACGTCTAGAGAAACGTCGATGTCTTCATCGTCATAAGGAATGTTTACCGAGTTCCAAGGAGTAACAGCGAGGTACGAATCCATTGTTGCGTATTTATTCGCTGTGGCTGCTTGATCTGGGTATGTGATCGTAACGTGCGGTTCAGAGTAGCTCTGGACAAGGTATTGATCGTCACCTGTAATCGTAACAGTGTCGGGGTTGTTGTCGTAGTAGCCGAATGTAGTAAATGTAGGTTCGCCACCTACGATAGAAACAGTTCGGTCGATTGTTTGGTCAGAACCAAGACCGTTACCGATGTAGTAGCGGACAGTCGTAGAAGCGACATTCTTCATCGCATTTCGAATTGCGTTTCGCTCAGCGGTGCTTAGTGTCCAGTTATAAGTTTGACCACCGTTCGCACCGAAGTTTCGCCATGCGTATTGAGTACCACCAGTAATGCTAGGTAGCATGAAGAACCCAGTAACGGTGTTTCCTGCTGGGTTTGCGTAAGATACGCTAGGTGTACCCTCATCGTTGAAGTCAGAAGCACCCTGAATGTTAGGGTTACGAGGGATATTATCAAGACCGAAGTTACCACCGACATCTCGTGGGCCACCTGAGTTATTGTAGAGTGACCAACCAGAGCTGAAGTTGCCACCGATGTAGATACCTTTTGTACCGTTGTCATCGTGTTGCACCCACGCTGAGAAAGAGTGAATGTTGTGCGTACCTGCGCCACGGGTTGTAGAACCACGAGAGAAGCTACCAACCTGACCGTTGATACTGATAGAACCAGACTCTGTGGCAGCAATTGAGGCACCACTAGGGATAATTAACTGAAGGGTGGCGTCAACACGTGAGCGGTTGTTTGGTATGTCAACGTATGAGCTCCAGACAATACGAAGCCCCCAGTTCGCGAAAGAACCTGAACCGTTACGTTGTGTTGATGAACCTGCCATTTATTTATATACCTTTTAGTTTTATACTGGGTCTCTAATGTAATATGAGAGACCGTCGCTGTCCTGTCGAATGAATACTCGTGAGCTTGGGTAATATGTGTCACCATTTACAGTCATATTGTTCATTTCGATAGTGTCATTGTTTGCGCGGAATGCGACTTCGTTGTTCGAGTCGTATGAGGCGAACTCGCTCGGTGTCATCATTGTGTATGACCCTACGTTCTCATCTGAGTATACCCGAATACCGCGTGTGTCAATCTGGACACTTGTGTTAAGGATTTCACCGTTGAACTGAGACCAGACTTGTCGGTAAACACCTGTTACTAACATTGGGTCAGTTATATAGAATGCGGACGCACCGTCTGATTCGATTTCGAGGTCGAAGTATACGTCATTGCTTATTATAGCCTCTGTATAAAAGAAAGTCCAAGTGTAGATTTGCCCTGAAAGCATGTCGAACTCGTAGTTGTCTACTGAGTTTTTCAGACGAATATGAGCATTACCTGTAGTCGTTTTGCTTGCGTAGACTGAGAATGAGTAAGTACCACCGAGTGTCACAGGGATACGCTGGCTTATCTTCTTGCTGCTGCCTGCAATCATAATCGAGTGACCAGATACCGCACCGTATGCAAGTGAAGATGGAGCGTCTTGCTCTTCGAGCGTGCCCACACCAGTTTCTGTCCAGTGGGACAGGGCATTTCCTTCGCGAGAGAAGCCAACAGAGTTTTGGATTAAGTTACCGCCACCAGTTGATTGAATCGTTGATGTGATGTTTTCGAGGGTTTGCAGAACTTGTGTGAACTGTGAGGTTGTTTCATTCGCAAACGACGTGTACTCAGCCACGAGAGATGTGATGCTGTTGTTTTGGTGGTCTACCTGGATCTTTGTGTTGTAGAGCGTGGTCAAGACATTACCAGCAGTTTGTTGGTTTGTCGTACCGTCGTCAAATGGAACTGAAACGAGAGTTTCTTTGATGCTACCACCCTCCATGACGATACCGATTTCGTTGATGAACATATCGTATTCGTCGCCACCGTTATCCATAGTAATTACGTCACCTACGTCATAGACACATAGACCGATTGTAGTAGCTTGACCTGTGTAGTAAACAACACCGTCATAAATATCTTCAAAGAGGTTTTCGATGAAAGCATTGCGGTCGGGGTCCATGATCCAGTTGTTAACAATGCGGTAAGTCGTAAGACCATCTGCTAGGGCTGATGTCTCGTCGGTCACCACGATGTTGTCGTCTTGTGGTTGTCGAGATAGCGATAGTTGGTTGACGATACCAGTTGAAGCGATTACCTTGAGCTTGCTGAGTGTGCTGTGGTCGAGCGTGTCGACTGGGTTCATGTCGATTGGGGTGAACTGAAGTTGGTTTTCTGGCGTGATGCGAGCTGTTGAGCCTGTCGCTTCTGCGATGTCCGCGATGAAGTCACGAACCATGTAGTTGTTGATGTTCGCGAATGCGTCAGAAGGGAGTGAATAGTCGAGGTTTGGTAGTGTTGGATCGTATACCGCGCTACCATTTGTGATGATAGATGTTGCTACTTCTTCGATAAGACCCTCAATTGTGATTGGGTAAACGAGGTTCAGACCACCGTAAGGTGTTGAAGCGGCTACGACAAGCGCGTCATCAATGGTGATTGTAGTGCTAGGTGCGTCTTCGTCTTTTTCGACCTTCGTTACTTCCCCACGGTGAAGGATAAAACGGTCGAAGTAAGCCAGGTCAGCGTTGTTGCTAACTTGTGGTGCAAGCACGAGGTCGTCTAAGTAGTAGTCGATGTCAGCAGAACCGTTACCAGTTTGCAAGTACAAATCCATGACAGGTGATTGCATTAGTCGAACTCGGTCTTGAGCTTCGAAGTTGATCGTATATTGAGTCCAGGTTGTGCTTGTTGAGATAGCGATGTTTGGTGTTTCGTCCCATGTACCGTCAGCCTGTAGGTAAACAACCGTACCGTCTGCTTGTTGCATTGTCAAAACGAGGGTTAGAACACCGTCTGCTGTAGATTTGTGCCAGAAAGAGAAGGTGTATAGACCTTCAGGTGTAAGCCGTATCATGTTAGGGCTGTCATTCGCGTTACTAACACCAGCTGTAACATAATTGTCGTCTGCGTCAACGTGTAGCCGAAGTGATTTCGTACCACTGTGGTGTTCAGAAGCTGTTATCGAAGCAAGACTTTCGCCACCTTCTGTGCCTAAGTACCAACCAGACACTGTAGATGTTGGCCATGTGTCAATTGACTCGAGATTGCCGTTATAAATAACTTCAAAAGTCTCTTTTTGCACGAGAAGTGCTGAGTCTGCGCTCAATCCTTCTTTGTCTTCAACGATACCGTGTATCTTTAGAACATTTCGTGAACCAACTGCTGAGTTGAATGAGCCAGCTGTGGTGATATTGCTTGAGATGATTGTAGGAGCGTCAGTACCTTGCTCGTAGTATTCGACAGAGTCGATATTTGTTTCAGAATAGAAAGCAGTAGCGTAGTGAATACGCTTGATAGTCTGCTTCATTGTTCGGAGCTTGTCTGGTCGGACGGTCTTCATCTGTATATCTACTTATCTTTGGTGTGGTTTGCACTCACAACTTGTTGGATAGTTTGAGTCTGAACATTACCGTCTTTTACAGTAAAGATGAAGTTTGCGTAGCATTTACGGCATCGAGCTTCACCAGCTGAGCCATCTGATACTTTTACGCACAGAGAGTTACACTTATAGTTTTGACCGTTGGTTCGAGATAGCTTCTCGTAAGGGCACCGTACTTCGTGGAAGTTATTTACCTGCATTGTCGTCATCTCGCAGGTTAACTACATCTTCTTCTGGTATTTCACCAGTTTCTCGCTCGAAGTAGTTCCGAGTGAATGTAGGGGTGTCGTTAGGGGTTGTGCTGACAGTTGCAGGGGTAGTCTTTGCGCGCTTGCGTGATTTCTTCTGCGGTAAGCTCGTCGAATCGCTTTCCGAGCTTTTCGCTAAAAAATCGTCAAGAATCTCCTGTTGAGCCTTGGTCAGCTTGTAAAACTTATTCTTGCTAAGTTTGAGTAGTAGTTGTGGGTTAGTCACGGACATGTTGTCGTCTCTTTCTATTTGTTTGTCTATCTCTAGTATATATAAAGGTGAAAAACAGGGGTTACGGAAAGGCGGCACGGTAGTGGTAAACTTGGTGGTAAAAATGTGTTGACAGCTCGTTTTATGGGTGGTACGATAGGTGTGTACATTAAAATATCGGTAGTTCACAGGAGGTGTGTTATCACAAGTTTCCAATCACAGATTACACAGAACAACAGAAAGGGTGCTAGAAACGCTTGGGTGCAAGCTAAAGACAATACATATTGTCTAGAGAAAGGTTGTGACTTTAAGTCAGAAGCGAACCTAATGATACACGTATCGCGTGTTCACGGTTTGAACCGAACTCAATATCTTGCTAACCACAAGCTACCGTTCAGCACTAGACTGTACACACAAAAACACGCAGAGAAAATGCAGAGGGCTGCAGAACTGCGAGTAATCAATAAACAACTCAAGAGAGAGCGAGGTGAATAAATAATGGCACTAACTGAGTTTACAGTAGGAATGCGAGACCCTAAATCGCACGACGAGGGGATCATTAGTCTCACCGTTGACGGTATCTACTTTGGTCAAGATAAACCAGACTTCGAGTTCGCAAAGATTCTTTTCGACCAAGACGCAGGTATTATCAAGTTAGAACCAGTCGCTACGAAAGAACACCTAGGAGTAGCTTACTTAAAGTCAATGACTCGAAACGGTCGGACTAACTACACACTACGTTCAATTCGTTTTGCGAAGAGCGGTATTGCACCACGAGGCAAGTACGTTCAAGTAGCAGGTGAAGAGAATACATATAGGTTCTTCAAACCAGCAGCTCGTTCAGCAGACGTACGACTTGGTACTAAAAAGCCAGGCTACGTTCGACCACGAACACGCACAATCGAGTAGTCGATTTCTGCCCTGCACGGTATGGCAGAAAACTACGGGTGTATAAGCAACAGACCGCGAGGTCACCAAAATAATTAAGTCGCACACAAGGAGAACATAACATGGCACGAAGCACAAACCAAGTACAGTCTACAACTGACTATGGGCAATTTAAAGTATTAGACGGTAACCGAAACGTAGACCAACGACACGTTAAGCGTCTTATCGCTCAAATCGAACGACCAGACTCAAAAGGTAAACCAACTAACATTACAGAAATCTCACCGATTATTGTAAACGACCGCATGGAAGTTATTGATGGTCAACACCGTCTACAAGCTGCCGAAAAAGCAGGTATCGCAGTTGGTTACATCATGCGCCCAGGTCTTAAAGTTGGCGACGCTCTACAGATGAACATTACATCTAAGACTTGGAACCTAATGGACTACCTACACCTCTACGTCTCACAAGGTTCACAGACATACAAGAACTTTGCAGAGATTCTAGAAAACTTTACATGGTTAACACCAACCATTCTTTTGTCTATCATCGTGGGCGGTGAGTCATCAGGTAAGAACAAGCGATTTAAGCTCGGGCAATTAGCAGACTTCGACCACGAAGTTATCTCTGCTCGTGTACAACAAATCGAAGACGTTGCACGTATCAACCCTATCTTTATTCAAGGTAAGATGATTCGGGCATACTTGTCAGCTCTTGGTACACCAGGATTCTCACACGACCGTTTCTACAATAACTTCAAGCACACTGGTGGTGTATTTCGTGCTCAACTACAATGGTTTGACAACGTGTCAATCATTATGAACATTCACGACAAAGCTATTGCAGAAGTAAAATAGTCGAGTTACAATAGCGTTACGCATAGGTAAAAACCTTAGCGACGTATCGAAAGAGAGACTAACCTACGGGCTGGTCTCTTTTTCGTTGTTGTATTGAAAGTTGGTGCGCGCGAAGTCACCGAATAGTTGCATAGCCCACTGGTCATAGATGTACGCGGCTTGTATAGGGTCGTCATCTGCCCAAACCCGCTTGATCTTCATACCAGGGATTTGAATAAATACAGCCCACTTGTTAAGGCGTGAGTCCCAAGAGACTCCTTTATAGCCAGAAGTATTTTGCTTACCGATGGCTACGTTCTGCGCATTCTGCTGCCGAGTGACTTTTCTCAGATTGCTCTTGCGGTTATCGAAACGGTTGCCGCTTTTGTGGTCGATCATCTGACTATTCATAATGAAGTTGTGCAGACCGATTTGCTTCTCACCAACCACCGTGATTGCATACCCGCTTCTACCGACCAACCAGCGACGCTTCAAGACACGCTCAGCGTCATCTTCGTCAACGATTGTCTTAGCGCGTACCTTACCGTCTTTATCTAACAAAAACAGGGTGCAAACCCCGTCTTTGATGATATGTGGGTTACCTGTTAACTTTTTACCCATAATCGTTCCTGCCCGCTGGAGACGGGTGGCAGAGGCTGTTTAGCTCTCTACTTCCTCGTCTTCATCTTGTTGTTTGTATTTCGCGTTGAACTCGAGTGTTTGACGTTCGCGAAGTCCTTCGTAACCAAGCTCTTCAAGGTCAGCAAGTGATTGCTTTGCACCCGCGAGTTGCTTTTCGAAGATGTCGATACGTGACTGGATGAACTTCTTCTCGAGTAGGTCACGGTCAATCTTGTTTTCTAGCTCTTTAGCGACCGTTTCTAGGTCTTCTAGTGAGGTCAATACAGAGGTAATTGGCGCGAATGTACCGTCGAGGTTCTGAATGTTCAAAGAGTACTTGACTACACCTGGATCAAGTGAAGATACGCTCAGTTGAACGTGATAATCGGTTTCATTGTTGCGAATGCTCTTGCGGATTACGCGCTGCACCTTTTTTTCAATCGCAAGCAATCGTGATTCTGTTGTCTTTGCCATTTATTTTCTCCCTAATTTTCGTTTACGTCGTAGCTCAGCTTTCGGCTGCATAGCCCAACGCGCTTTCGTGTACTTTGGATCTGACGGCTTAGTCGCTCGTCGTTGTTCACGGTTTTGTGGGCTGCTGATGTGTATTTTATCTTCTACCATATTACTATTATACAGGACAATGAAAAAAGTAGCATTGGCAAAGGACGCCCTGTATGATATGAATTGGGACGAGAACCAGGAAGAGGTGCAAACCCTCGACGCTATATTCTTATCGACTTCTGATTTGCAGTTTACTGCTTGGACAGAATGATATAGCAGGTTATCGCTGTAACCCTTTGACGTGACAGGTCATTGTACTACTTATAGGGGGTGGTTACACTGATGAAACTCCGACGGCATGGCTCCGAGAAAGATTCAGCTTACCTATCCTTCAAGACGTTTAAGTTCTTGGGGGGTAGGGGGGGCTGTTTCACCACGCTCTAACAATCACCAAAAAAGATTAGGGTTTGCTAACGTGGTAGTAAGCACAGACTTCACCAACAATAGAAGTGAAATCGTTATCAGCCAAGAAATCGTCCATCTCTTCTACGTCCCAATGGTCAACGTGTGTCTCAAAATCATTACCTTCGGCTCCTGCGTGCTGGTCGTGATGAACTACAGGGAAGCAAAGCAGCAAAGTTTTTGAATGCTCAATCAATTTTTTAATGAGGGTTTTCGCGTCTTCTTTTTCCATGTGCTCAATCATATCTGCCGCAATGATAAGATCGTAGTCTTTATACTCGTGAGTACGCGCGTCTTCGACAATTACTTCATCGTATTTATTTTCAAGGTTGAACATCTCAACGTACGGCTCGAAAACCTCGAGCGCGGTCCAGTGCTGGGAGGGCATACGACCCATTAGCGAATATGTACCAACACCCGCACCAATGTCGAGCACGGTTTTGAAATCATCTTCATGGTCTAGAAGCCACTGTCTAATAATATGTTTGTTCTCGAAATCTGAAACGCCTGCCATTATGACTCTTTTCTATTTATGTTTGAATCGTTCGGTGCCATCTGACTTGAACGACTTGAATTGATTTGTGACACCCGCAGTGATAACCCTACCAGCGTAGAAGGTTCGCAGCAAAAAGCCATAAATTGGCATTTCGACTGTGATTTTCTTACCGCTATCGAAGTATCGGGTGTAAATACCCCTACAAATGTCGATAATGTCTTCACGAGAGCCACCGACTACACCGCAGTTGAGTATGTGTTGGCGGTTTCGCGCGGTGAAAGTGCGATATGGTTCGACGGTTGAGTGCTGTCGCAACCATCTACTTTGTGAAGGCACACCCTGCTCGATACCAGAATAAATCTTTCCAGGTTGCATATCTCTGAACGGGTTATTGACCACCTCGACATCGGTTGAATCTACGCAGAAAACATTATCAATTTCGGGGTGCTGTTTCAGGTAGCGGTAAATGCTAAGCCACCGCTGAAAGTACGGGTTTAATACGCTTTCAACTTTTATGTGGGTGACCTGCTCGGTATCGGGTTCGTCGAAGCAATCGTGCAGAAGCACTAGCTTTTCGCCCTGCAATGAATCAATGAGCGGCTTCATCGCGCTATAGTCTGCTGACCAGTTCACCTTGCGTTGAGGGTCTTCGTGCGAAGTAAAGTAAGAAGCGATAATTACGTTATTCATTCCTGCACTATCAGACTTCTTAACCTCTCGGTAATCAATGTACTCGCTGGATTTTAGCGATTCGCGGTATAATTTCGCGTTGTTCGCGAGACCAGTTCGACGTGCGTGCTGTTCGATTGAACTTGAAACCTCTTGGTATTCGTCCATGCTGTAAATAAGGTTCGAACTATCGGGCACGTCCATTGCTCTGAACGTAGTAAGGCCAGCGTTGAAGATGCGATTAGTCCATGCGGTGTGTTCAAACATAGAGATACCGAATCGCGGGTCTAAGCCACCCACCTTTTCAAGCACTACCTTGTTAGCATAAATCATGCAACCGCGAGTATGCGAGTAAGCCACGATTGTGCTGTCGCGATATATCTCAAGCATATCGGTTAGTTGTTTTGCTGGGTTATTTGCGAACTCCCGAAACTGGTACATAAGGTGGGGCTCTTCGCTATCGACGTACGGTTTCCACCAGTCTTTCACCTTTGGGTATGTGTCGTCATCGAACAGGAAGAAGTCAGTCGCACCGCGTTCTTCGAGCAATTCGAGACATTTGTTTTTGACCCTTGCGACACCACCCCGTTCAGGGAAAACGTAATCAGCTTCTTTGGGCGCATTTTCATCGTGGTCTGATACAACGACAAGCACGGCACCTTTTGGCAGATACTTTTTAATTTCTTTGTATGTTTTCTTGAAAACATCTGGTCTTTTGTAGGTTGATATTGCAACCCCGACTACAGGTTCATTCATAGTAATTGATCCAAGAACTTCTTATATTTTTCGAACTTTACGTTACTTGTTGATAGGTAATCAGTAACGTCTTCGATTTTAATGTTTTTAACATCATCATACGGCACTGAGCTTTGCCCGTCAAGCGGGTTATAGAAGTTGAAGTACAGGCTTTTAATTTGCAGATCAAAATCCGTGTCTACGATGTTGTTGGTGACGTAGAGTGCTTTTTGCTTCTCGATAACAACAGGGATATGGAGCTCGTAGTTTGTGTCATTCATATCGTTCTCCGTGAGATACCTACCCGTTTTCATTAACGAGGTTTTGTACGGGTCGTTCGCTCTGCTTTTTATTTTGTCAGCTAACGTCGGGTACTTTCGGTCGTGAACTACCTGCGGGTTGAACGGTGCGGTCAGATAGACATCGTCCATCATAAGAATGAACTGGTCGCTCAACTCTGGCATTCGAACTGCGAGTGCAAACTTGAGCATTTGGTCAGCGAACTTACCCGCTTGAGAGCGGTGATGAACGTGGATAATTTCACCAGCGAGCCGTGCTGGGGGTTTATCCCCGATGATGTATACGGTGCCTAAGCTGGGGTAGAACTTCTTTAACAAGCGAACCGAATAAACCAATTCATCGCTGTTCGTATGCTTGTAGAGATAGACCGCGTCCATGTTATTTCTTCTTAGCGGGCTCGACTACATCTTCTTTAGTGATGATGTACTTGTACTTAACGAAGTATTTGATACCGTCACCATCGAGAACAGTGTAGCCACGCAACGTGTGGTGAGTGATTTGCACCTTGTAAATGTATGGTGGTATGCGGTCACCAGCTAAGAAAAGAGCGAGACCAGTCTTTTGTTGCATGACTGATGAGCGAACGAGAATCGTATCATTTTCTTTATAGAAGTATTTTTCAAATGGATTTTTCATAGCAAGTTTTTTAGCTCCTCTGCAATGTGGTTACGTCGAGATTGCGACACGTTGATGAGTCGCCACGATGAGTCGATTAGTTTATTAAGACGTGCGATTGTAGCTCGGTTCGCTGCGCTTTCAAGTCGCACTTTCTGGTTGACCTTTGTGTCTGACCAGTTGTTTTTTGAAAGCTCTCTTACCTTCTCGGCTTCGAACAGAATCATTTCTGACTCGATGTCAGCGACAATCTCTTCTGCGGCTGAAACGTACTGTGCAAGTTTGTACATATTTTCGCTTAGTACTACAGGGGCAATGAGCGCATCAGGAGATCGCAATTCCTCGCGAGTTTCTTTGATACCTTTGATTACTTCCTCTAGTGTCATCTGCTGTTAATTATACAGGAATACCGATTGTTTTACCATAGAGCCAATGATAAACTGTAGAAAAGCAAAGGTTAAAAACGTGGCAAAAGTACTATCAACTTCTAAGTGGAAAACCACTAGGCAAAAATGGGTAAAGAAAAACCCAGTGACCGAGTTCAGTGAAGAGGGCGACACAGGTTGGGTGTGTGGTTTTTGCGGTGAACCAGTCTGGAAGTACGAGTTATCGCTTGACCATATTCTAAGGGTGCAAGACTACCCAAAGTTGAAGTACGACCACCACAATCTACGGCCAATGCACCAGCGTTGCAACTCGAACCTCGACGCGATCTGGCGAACCGAAAAAGGTCGCACCACTTTCGTTAAGCGCAAGAGAGAAGAACGCTCTTACAAGATACGCTGTATCAATGAAACGATTGAGTGGTACGAACTTGCTATCAGTACTGGTGCCATTCCATACACTGCCAGCAAAAATCTTCTGTGAAGCGTCGCGGGTCGATTGGTATTGCTTTACCGTTTACTTTAACTTGTATAGGGAATGATCGAATGCCACTAGACCCCTCGACTTGAATCTTGAGGGGTAGTGACTTTACTCGTTTTTTGTACACGGTTTTACCGCAGGTATTGCACTTGCAGGTGTACCATGTGAACGCTTCGTATTTTGAGCGGTGAAGCGTTTGTACAAAGTCGTGGGGTTTGCCCACTTTACCTTTGCACCATTTGTTTGTGTCTTTTTTGCTCTTGTGAACACTACGTTCAACCACAGCGGGTTGTTGGTATTTGATCCAGAGACCACTTGAGTGATAACCCCCGTGGTCGCGTTTAAGTTGTCCCATGGGACCTCCTATGCTTATTGGTACTTGATTGTACCTAAGTCATAGCAGCCAGTACCGTCTTGCGGTCTTCAAGTTTCTTGCTGTTACCAATGCGCTTCCATGGTTTACAAAGCCCACATGATCGTTTGGACTTGTAATTTGGTTTTCGTTTATGATTCGCCATTTAGTATATCTGCAATTTCTTGATAATCTTTATCTGTTAATTGTACCTCTGAGGTGTGTTTACCGCAAGCACAAGTAAACGTGACGTTTGGGTCACGCGGTTTCAGTTTGTCCGCTTCGAAGCGTGCTTTGATTTCTTCTGCTGTAACCATAATAATTTCTGGGGTCAGACAATACATCATTGACCCAAAGACTCGTCCTGCCCGCTGACCCCATTCGTTCGTATAGATACGCGTCGATTTTGTTTGGCAGTCTATCTCTGGTGTACTTCTATTATAACTGTTATAGCACGGCACGACAATTATTTTATTTTAAGATTCTGTTGGTTCTGTGATGCCATCAGGCCCACTGTTGATTGAGTAACCGCTTTCACCAACGATTTGCCCTGATCGCAGGGTCACGTTGCTGTAACGGTTGTAAATTGCTTGTTTGATGAGCGACTTAAATGCCTTGCGTTGATCTTTGTCTGTAATGGTCGCGTCTACGATAGTGAGTACTGCGCCTACGATTTGTTCAACGTCTCGGTCTGTAATGATGTTCGGTACCATATTGATCCAACCCGTGTCAGATGAACCAGACGATTTACCGTCTTCTGAGCCAGTTGTGATGGTGCTTTTTACTTTTGCCCCGACTAGGTGAACACCTTGGTCGAAGCCCATTTCTGGTATTGGTAGGTCAATCGTGTGTTTAACGATGTCGCTACTAAGGCCCCAGCTAGTGCCGTTCTTTTCAAATACTAATTCTACTTCTTGTGTTTTTGTCATATCTTTTCTTGTCTTTTCTTTATGAGTCGTGCCGTGTTGTAAAGGTTCTAATTGGTGGAAGCGTCGGGTATTGCACCCGAGTCCAGCGGTTTAATAGTTAAGCGTCTACAAGTTTGTTCTGTTTAAGACAGACATCTAGGTGGTGTGTTCACTTTTTATTTTGCGTGGTGGTGAGAAACCACGACAACGACATTTATAGGGCGTATGACGTTTTATACGCTAATGAAGAACTTGTATAAAACGCACTGCTAGTAAGCAGCTGTGGCAAGAACTGGGCTGGCAACGAATTGCGCAACTGCGTTCTTAACTTTTGAAACGAATGTGTTTGCATTTAAGTGTGATTGAACTAATCATGTACTTGCAACTTAACTGTTAGGTACTACTGTCGAAATCTATATCGCCCCCGTTACATCTATTATACACCTCTTGTTGACTTTGCCAAGGGCAAGCAGTATCGTAGTAGCAATATGATAGACATTGATAGCATCGAAACACTTGAAGAGGCAAAGCAATTATTGCGTGATAACTGGGAACAAGGAATTAAGTGCCCTTGTTGCGGGCAGTGGGTGAAACGATACCCGTACAAGCTAAACTCGAACGCAGCTATATCTCTTATTTGGATATACCGTCTCGGTCTTGATGAAAAAGATGGCTGGGTTCACGTTCAACAGCGATTCACCGAAGTGTTCAACCGAAACGCTACAGCGATGAGCTACATCGTTTTGAAACACTGGGGCTTTATTGAACCTAAACCAAACAACCTCGACCCAGATAAAAACGCAAGCGGTTACTGGCGAATTACCACTAGGGGAATCAATTTCGTGCTTCACGGTACTAAAGAGCCAACGCACGCCCACGTATACAACAATCGTGCTGTAGGATTTGCAGAAGAGTATGCTGATATTAAACAGGCACTCGGTGTCAAGTTTAGCTACGCAGAACTAATGCAATAATAGCTCGCGCGTGGTATAATCTCTTCAAAGTATATTAACTCGGAGATTATAATGGCACCACCTAAGACACCTTGGTACGCGACAAGTAAAGCAATCAGTATTTTTATCGGTCTAGGAGTAGCGTTCGTGCTACTTTGGATCATCGTCGGTTCACTCGCAGGGTACAACAACACTTACGTTAACAAGACTGAAACTGTAGCGACCGCAAAGTCAAACATCAGCAAAGAAGAACAACGACGTGTCGACCTATTCAATAACCTTGTAGACGCTGTACAGTCAGCTAAGACGTTCGAACAAGAAACACAGACGCAAATCGCGACTGCACGTTCACAAGCTAACGGTGGTAACGTAGAACAAGCACAGCTAACACTTCAAGCGGTTACAGAAGCATACCCAGAGATCAAATCGACAGAACTATATAAGCAAACAATGCTAGAGTTTAGCGCGACCGAAAACCGTCTCGCACAATACCGCGAACAGTACAACAGCACGGTTCAAGACTACAACCAGTACGTTCAAGGGTTCCCAAACACTCTATTCTTGAGCATTCTTGGTAAAGACCTTACTCGCAAACCACTGCTTGACTACAACGTAAACAACGCAGAAGCTCGCGACCTTTTCGACAAGGAATAATATGGCAGAGTACGAAGCTAAACCTGTCTATATGCACGACTGCCCAGCCCTCGGTAAGAACACGAAGATTATCGAGTCTACTATGTTGAGCGACGGTGACGACAAGGTGCTTCTGTACCGACAAAACAAGTGCCCATTCTGCTCTAAAACCGCAGGTGAAAAGCGGTACGGTGCTGGTGTGATACCTCTCGCTAATGGTGGGTATTCAGTAGACATGGGACTGGCTGAGAAGTTCGAATGAACGACCTAAAGCGGATACTCATCATATTTATCGCTGCTTGTATTATGATTGGGTTAGGCTTATGGATCAAAGACTTTGCTGACACCGAGGGTTGGAAAACCGCGTACAAATATAACATCGCGATACCCGCAGAGAAAAAGGACGAGTTCAACTATGATGTCGACTCGCACCAAGGGCTTGTTCTATCTCGCGGTGAGTTTGAAACTAAAAAGGGCATCAAGTTTGACGACCAAAAAGAGACGTTCACATACGTAGAGGAGGTACATGAACACTACACTAGACACACCCAAACATATTCTTGCGGTTCTAGCAAACACCCACGTACTTGTACTCGTACCTACTACTCGTGGGACAGGGTTGGTAGCGAAGAAAAGTATGCTGATAAAATCACCTACTTCGGGCGAGAGTACAACGCGAATAACTTCAATATCGGTAACTTCGTCTCTCGAGTTGACGGGTATCACCGTTCGAACTGGGCAGACAGATACTACTACAATGTCGTACCGCTAAAGTTCACCGCTTCATTTTTGACTGATACATCAGAGGGGACTGTAGCATCGGCTTTTGACGGTCAGGTGAAACTCGAAACTGTTTCGGTTGAGCAACTGCGCAAAGACTCGTTGAATTACAAGCTCGTGAACAACGTCATCGTGACGATTGTATCAATCATTATTCTAATTGCTGCGAGTATTGGCGCATGGTCATGGGTATGGTCAGACGGTAAGTGGAGTATGAAAGACTAAGTTAGGTCGTTGTCGAGTGAGTTCATCTGGTACTCCATGTAGTAATCAACTACATCGTCAGCAGGGTATTTCTGCCAGACCATTGTGAAATCATTGTCATCAAGTATAGAGATAAGTTCTGGCTGATTGAATAGCATTATAGCCTTCATTGCTGTTTGACCCATGGCTTCGCGAGTGTGCACCACGTGGTTCATGTTCTCATATTCTTCAGAGTAGAGGCGAATGACCGTGTTGTCGCGGTCTAGTTCGTAGTCTTCTTCACCTGTGTGTATTTCGATTACTGGGCTTTGTTCTCTAGGTATTAGCATGTTCACCCTCCACTGTCAGCTGTGTGCTGTATTCAATTTCGTCTCTCAGAGCAGCGATTGCGAGTGAGCGACTAAGTTCGCCACGATCAACCATTCGCATGTAGTCTTCAAACCGCTTTAATCTATAGAGCTTTATCTCTTCTTCGATTTTGCGAGGCGACTTCCATTCTTTCTCTGTCATCTACCCTGATTATAGCTGAATACCATTATCTTTACGGTTGTGACACCTTCGACACAGCCATTGCAGGTTACTTTGAACGTACCGCAGGTCAGGACGAACGCTACGTTTGATGATGTGGTCGACATCGGTTGCGGGGTTACCACAGAACGAACACTTCGCATCGGGGTTATTAGCCACGAAGATAGCACGAGCTTCTTGCCATAAATCATAGTGCTTACCGCGTTGCTTGATTGCTTTGCGCGGTTTCGCTTCTACCTCTTTACGGGGTCGCTGTGAGCATTGGAACGAATAGTGCTTATCAACCGCTTTGCAGTATTTGCAGACGGTAGCTTTCACTACTTGACCCTAATGGTGACACCGCTGTACCCGTTCACAATATCGCGAATTGCGTCATTGATTTCGAGTATCGTTTCCTCGTCTTGGCTTTTGATCGTGAGTGAATACAGTTTCGGTTGGTCTTCAACCATACTTGAGAGAGCTTCGTCTTCTTCTTCGTTCACGTCCACGAATGCGTCGTTTGCAAGTGTATAGTCGAGCGCATCAAAGTGTATGTTCGAAATATCCAAGTGTTCAAGGCCTACTACGAAGTCATTGAAGCCGTCTTCTGTAATTACCCCGTACTGTGACGAGATGAACAGAATCTTGCGTCGGGCTTCATCGTAATCTTCAGCTTCGACAGCCACGTAAGGTACTTCGACGTCCCAGCCTTCTTTTTCCATGACCTTTTGTCGCGAGTGACCGTCGAGCAGGTAGATGTCACCATCGTGCTTCCAGACAAAGATAGGCAGGTAGAACCCGTCATCAATGATTGACTGCTTCAGCTTATCGTAGTTCTCTTTAGTGAGCACTTTTAATTCACCCTGAACAGGTATCGCTTCGCTAATTTTAACGAGTGGTAGGTTGGTCGGGTTGTGTACTTGTATCATATAATCTCCTAATTTAGTTTCACCACCATCGAAAAGCGTGGACCGAGATTCGTGGGGTTGCAGACTGCCATTTCGTTAATGACATCGACTGCGTACACCTTTCCAGTGTATTTCTTCTTGATAATGTCCTCTACCTTTATTCTAGCGAACTTTGGTCTATTAACAACCAATACTATGTAGTTGTCGCGGTCAGTAATGGTAGTTGGGTAACCTATTTTGAAGAACAGGTCTGCGAGTTGTTCAGCCAGCTCGATGTTGCTGAGAGTAAACGTAAGCGGGTCACCTTTTGATGGGATACCAAGATCAAAATCCATTTCTGGTTTCTTGATGCGAAGTATCTCCGTAACGAATGCGTACACCGCGTCGGGCGAGGTAGAACGCATAATAACTTTGGGTAATGTTCGTGCAGACATTCTTTTGCTAATGAACTTCTTCAGAGAGCGAGCCGCACCTGCACCGCTACGAAGAATCACTAAACGCTCAAGGTTACCCTTCTTTTCAGCTACAGAGATACGGTAGGGTATATTGTTGCTGTCGAGCAAGTCCATCAAGCGGGTTGGGTCGTCTTTCTCGCGTATTCTGAACATCGTAACTGTCGAGCTACTGGTTCGGTCGTATTTGATTGAACCCCGCATAATAGCGTAAGCAAGAAACCTAAAGTATTCTACCTCGCTCATATCGACTGACCCGTTCTTAATAACGCCAGCTTGGTGACGTTTATCTTTCATACTGAACTGCAGAGGGCTTTTGACGATTGCTTGAACGTCTTTGGTGAGGGTGTTCAATTTCACTGTGTCGATTTGCTCAACTGCTATACGGTTACCCGTGAGAACGCTCTTTCGGTACAACGTCTTTCTAATAGGTAAAACGCTGTCTTCGGTGAGTGAAAAGTGGCTGATGATACCACCCTGTCGCTTAAAGATATTCACATGTTCATAAATGTATCCATCGTAATCGTACTCTGTAATGTTGAGTATCGGTGAGAATATACCGTGACCCGCGAAGTTGGTAGTGAGAATCTCATCACCGACATTTAATTCAGTGACGTTTTTCCAACCGTCAACGGTTAACAGGTTGTTTGATGGGGTAAGCACGTTACCACCTGATGTATGCGCCAACAGGCTTTGGTTTGAACGCGTTGTATGCCATGTTAGCAATCATCATCGCGTCAGCCCAGTCAGGCGACCGACCGATTTTCTTGCGAAGAATGCTTTTTTTGACGACCCGCGTTTTCCCTGTGTCGAGATCGTAGGTGTGAGCAATAAGCTCTTTCTTAATTTCTGATATGTTGAAGTCTTTAGAACCCTCGAGTAGCTTCATACGTCCAGCGTCTAGGTCGAGCATAAGGTTGTAGAAGCCGTCTGAGCGCGTTTGTTGTGTCGCGATGTATACATTTACCTTCCAGCCCTTTGCGCGCAGTGCGTCGCGTGCTGAAGCCCCCACACCGTTACCCTCAATGGTGATGTACTTAGCAACTGCAGGAGTGAACCCATTTTTCATAGCAAAGTCGATGAGTTTCTCTGCAATAGCGTAGCCGATAGCTTGGTCGCTACCTTTTGGTGATTTGATTTCGATAGCTTTGACACCGACACCGTTTTCAACGAGTACCGCGATAGTTGCGTCCTTACCGCTGTCTGAAAGGTCGACACCGATTGCTTTGTTGAACTTCTCGTCTACTGGCTCGTCTAGGTCTGCTTCGAATGTCGTAGCTTTGTCGAGCAGTTTCATAGGGAACAGCGAGTCGTCGTCATCGAGATAATTCCAGTCCCCGTCAAGCAAACGCTTACGTTCTTGTGGTGGTAGCTTCTTCAAGTTTTCGATGTAGTTCGGGTCGATGAACGGGTTAGAGGTTACGGTTGCACGAATGTACACGTCGTATGCTGGCACTTTGACTCCATCTACCCAGACTTGACCGTTCTCCCACTTCTGAACTGGCCCCATACCACGCTTTTCATAAGGGTCATAGAACTCTTGACGAAGCCAGTTAGTTGAGGGGTTACACGCAAGCAGGGTTGTGCCGACTAGACCAAACTCGCGATTCATCCAGCGTCCTACACGTGAAGAAAGCACATCAACTGCGCGCTTGTCTGTTTCACCCGCTTCGTCAACGAGTGCGATTGTAAGTTCAAGTGAACCCAGACTTTCGAAGTCAGGGTCTGATGGCTTTGCAGTTAGATCAAGAAACTGAACCCGCGAACCGTTACGATATTCAAGAAAGTTTTCACGACCGTTAATAGTGTAGTCGTCTTGGGTGATACCTAATGCGGGGTGCACCTTTGAAAGCAGTGTCGAGAGTGTTGTTTGTCGCAAGCTCATCAACTCTTTTCGAGCTAGACCAATGCGTATACCAGCGTACTTTCGTGACATAAGCGCAACAATAAGACATATAAAAAATGACTTACCACCACCCGCACCACCACCATAAAGAATACGGGTACTTTGCGGGTTTAAGAACTCGTTATAAGCGAGCAACTGCGCGTCTGAAAATACGACATCTGCCATTAAGATTCATCGACTTCTGCATCAAGTTCGGTGCCTAGGTGTTCTTCAATCATTTCAGAAGCGTTTGATTCGATATATTTTGGTTCTTCGCCCTGCAATTCCTCAACGGTGTATGTTGGGTTGACCACACGAATCGTGAAGTCTGGCTTACCGAAGAATGAATCGTCTTCAGCTTCGACAGTAACTTTTTCACCGAAACCAGTCTTTCGAACCCAGTCAGCAGCTTTGAGGTTACCAGACATAGCCATAGTAATCATACTGGTTGTCATAATGTATGCGGCATTCTTAACAGGTAGACCTTGCCACCAGTCAGGTTGGTTACGGATTACCTTGTCGATCCACTCTGGGTCAGCAAGAACTTCTTGCACGATTTTTGAGAGGTTTTTCACAGATGGTTTACGTTGCACAACGTCACCGTCTTTTGTTAGCTGGTAATCAGACGGGTCCATGCCCGCTGCTTCCATAAGTTCTTTCTTTTCTTTTGCAATTTCGCGACCACGCTCTAGCTGAGCGATGAGTCGGGCTCGTCGTTCTTCGGGGGTCTCTTTGGGTTTTTGGTCGGGTTGATTATTCATAATTCTATTACCTATTATACTTTCTTATGCTCTTCGCGAAGGATAAGCGGAGCGGTATTACGCCAGTTGATTCGGTGGTGAATGCGAAACGCGTTGTTGTCTTTCTCTTTACCTGCACCTTTTATAGCTGAGGTATTGTAGAGAACCGAGAACTTTGCACCTGACGGGTGAGTAATAATTGTGTACGCGGTCTTGGTATATGTACCGAGCGATTTGTACATCTCAGACATACCGCCAGTGTTTGTCTGGGTGGTCTTCTGATTAAGCGCGATGAATGCTGTCGTCAAGAACAAGAACCCTTGGTGTGCGAGCGACGTGTAGGTGTTTACGTCTTCATTGATACGACCGACAAACTTGAACCGTCTGTCTGTCGAGCAAATGAAGCTGTTCATCACTTTGCGTCTGAACTGATCGGAGACCATTTTCGAACCACCGCCACCGATATAGTCACCAGACTGTGCCATACAGAGTGAGTACATCATGGGTACTGACTTGAAATAGTCGAGCATTACGTCAAATACTTTATCGAGGGTCTGCTCTTCTGGCAGTGGTGAAAGCATAAGCGATGAGTATTCGATGTTTTCGTTCATTCGCCACCTGAAACTATCGTAGTCGTCATCAAGCTGGATAAAGTACTTGTAACCGAGCTGTTCTGCAATGTCAAAGGACGCGTTGCGAGCGTAGAAAATCGTTCGTCGCTCACCTGAGTTGTCGACTTCATCGAAACGCTCTGCTATTTCATTTTTGCTAAAGGTTACGACCCTATCATCACCCCATATTCTGCGGTACTCGAGAAGGGTTGCATCTTCAGTATCCACGACTAACTTCCAATCACCTGTGTACCCGTGACGCTTGAGCGTGTTTACGGTTACTTGGTTATTCGGTCGCCCGTGGGTCAGGATCAGTGCTACGAAGTTTTTGTTTTCCATGTAATTCTTTGTCGTAATTTGTTTGTGTTGACCTAATACTCATTAGGCGTTTGTTCATCTGTACATATCCCTCTTCGATTGCTTTGTCGAAGTCGATAATCACAAGGTGCGACGCTTCAAAGAGTTCTTGCACTTCTTTGGGGGCGTGGGCATAATACTCCGCGATCTTTCGATAGTCATAAACATAGTGCCGAGTCGCAGCTTTGCGAAGAAACACCTGAATATCTGAGGGTATATTTGACGCACGAATGCGCTCGTTGAGGTCGCGTACCTTTTTGTCATCAACCAGTTCGTCGATGTCGGGCTTATCGCCAGTTGGCGTATAAATCGGGGTCTTTATTTTGTCGCTATATATCTCGCTCATTCTGTATCTTATTGTACGGGAAAATGTTATACTGACCTTCAAATGGCAGAGCATCTAGACAACGTAAGGTACTTACCCGTACCGAAACAGTTGACACCAGAGCAACGCGAACACTGGGAATACCAGCTCGAGGTTGCAGAACGCGCAAGAGAGTATGCGCTACGAATGCTGGGACGTCTAGGTGTAGAGAAAGGTTTAAGTGAAGACTGACGAAGACATCTTAAAAGGTAAAGACCACGAACACGAATACTACGCGTCACAATGCGAAGAGGGTTGCGGTTGTGACTATTTGCATTTAGGGTGTAAAGACACTGACTGTACTTTCTACGCAATCGCTGACGGGTGGAAAGACTGCAACGTCGACTGGGAATACCGTATCAAGGAGCTGAAAAATGAATCGTGAAGAAAAGCTGAACAAGTATCAACGTGAACACACCCTCTTATTAAATGAAATCAAAGAACTGCAAGAGCAGAAGAAGCCGATTGAAAACCGCTTACGCAAACTAAACTCACGTCGTCACCGAGTCGGTATGGCTATCTACGATTTGAAGCACGATGGTATGGTACCCGAAGTAACCGACCACGCAATCGTTCGTTATTTGCAACGCGTGGAGGGTTATGATATAAATGACCTAAAGCTGAAAGTATCTCAATCGAAACAATCAGTCAAAGTGGGCAACGTAATCGTAACCGTTAATGAGGACCGCGAAGATGACTGAAAAAGACACACGACTCCTGAAGAAGATTCGTCAACACCTGCACGACTTACACGTTGAATGGGAGAACGACCCAGAAACAGACGGTCACTGCAAAAGCACCGAGGGGTATGTCGGTCTTATATTGAGCTACCCGAACTGGTTCGAAACCGATGATTACGTAAACGCAAAGCCCGAAGTTGGTTGCGAGGTCTACTCCTACCTGTTTGGGCCACACCGTCTGCACCAATACAACACTATGGAAGAAGCATGGGACGCAGTCAAGCAATGGCGATACCGATAAAAAACCGCAACGTACCCGACATAGCTGACATCGAAGACATCATTGATAAGTTTATGCGTGACGCACACGTGAATATGCAAGCGGGTCGCAACTCATTACGTGCAGAAAAGCGAGCTATGGCTGCAATCGTTGAACAACTCGCGTTTCGTGACGAGTACGCGGTCAAGATGACTATTGCCATGTTCTTACGTATGCAACTCGAAAGTATCAGTAAAGAAGACAAGCACATAAACGTGGACGAGGTGCGTCGTCGTGCGGTAGAATATCTACAGGAGAACCGCGATGAGCAAATACGATGAACTACGACTCAAGTTTCTGAAAGACCACGAGAAAGCTGACGAGATGGTTTTCAAGCTAAACGATGACTTTATCACCCCTGTTAAAGCAATTTATCTTGCACCAGACCCCGAAGTAGACTATGATGAACTTGATACACTAATCGAGCAAATAAATCAAACTACAGAGGAGTAGCAAATGGAATACGGTAGCAATAACAATTCTAACGTGAAAAAGTACATCAAGTGGGGTGTCTGGGGCTTTATCGGTCTTCTAGTTCTCATTACACTTACTGGTTCACTCGCGTCAATCGGTACAGGTAAAGTCGGTGTCGTTACGAGTTACGGTCGCGTTACTGGTCGTGAACTAACTGAGGGTCTTTCAATCAAAGCACCTTGGGGTATCAACAGTGTTACTGAATACGACACTAAGACACAAAAGGTTCAGTCTAACGCAACAGCGTCTACTAAAGACTTGCAAGACGTTAACGCGACTGTCGTACTTACATACGCGCTAAATCGCGGTAAGGTATCAGAAGTTCACCAGAACGTCGGCAAAGACTTCCAAGCAATCGAAATTGACCCGCAGGTTCAAGAAGCATTCAAAGCAGTATCAGCTAAATATACTGCAAGCGAACTAATCACTAACCGCGCAGAAGTAAAGCGTGACGTGGTAGATAACCTAAAAGATCGTGTTGAGAAAAATGGTCGCTACAACATTCAAGACGTAGCTATCACTGAGTTCAAGTTCAGTGAAGCATTCAATCAAGCTATCGAAGCAGTGCAAATCGCTAACCAGAAGGTCGCACAAGCTCGTCAGGAGCTCGAGACAACAAAGGTTGAAGCAGAGAAGCAAGTTGCAGAAGCAACCGCACAGGCAGAGTCTCAGCGTCTTCGTCAGCAAACACTCACACCAGAGATTTTGCAACAACAATGGATCGCTAAGTGGAATGGTGTACTACCAACTACTGACGCAAGCGGTGGCAACGCACAGTTTTACATTCCAACTAAATAATGGCAAAGACGTTTATAGCGTTACGAGTCTACAGAAGGGCACCGATATTCGGTGACCCTTCTGGGAAACTCTATGACCGATTCACGTTTATGCTTGACGGTCAAGAATACGCAATAATGGCAGAAAGTGAAAAACATGGCAACGAAGACAATCAGCGACGTGCTGGAATACCTGTACCGAAACAAGAAAAAAGAATTAGCAGAAGCAGTAATAGCTGAGTTGCGTCGACCCGCACCCGTTGCTCCCACACTGCAGCCTTCACGACCGTACTCACCGCTAACACCTATCTTCACAACACCGACACCGAAGTCACCCACTAACCCATACTTTGTTGGTGACCGACCTGACGCTTGGATGGGCACCTCTAGTTCTGTTGACAAACCCGAGGATAAAGAGTACCCTACGATTACAAAGCAATAATAGGAGAGAAAGAAAATGATCTTGACCAACTGGCTCGTAGTCAACAAAAACGGTGTTAAATCAGTACGCAAACAAAAACCATCGCTCGACTGGGACGAAGTAGCGGTAAAATTGAACATCGACGTACCAAAAGAATTATTCGAACGCCCAACTCTTGAGGCTTCACTCGTCGTAACAGATATCCCGAACAACGCATACCACCCAGACGTTATCCTCGATACTGTCGACTTGATTGAACAACAAACAGGTGCTAAGATTAACTTCACAGTAAGCACCGTAATTGAAAATGAATCAAACGAATCCTAACGAATACGATTTTACCCAAGTTAACCCCCGTGATATTCATAGGGGCGACATCTTGTGGGAGTCTGGTCAATACGGTAGTATTCAGTTCGAAGTGCTAAACGAACCGACACACGTAGACGGTAAGTGGGAGTGGAAAGCTCGCACGACAGGTCACGGTGTTGTCGACTACCTTATTACTGACGGTATGGAGCATTATGGCCCACGCATCTATCGCAACGCGGTTTATATGTTTGGTATCGAACCACTCGAAGATGAAGAAGACACAGAAGAACTCACACCGCTCGACAACTGGTTCAATGAATACGTTATGGTATCGAAAACAGGTAAGCAAACCGAAGCGGTTCACACCCTTATTCAACTGATGGCTCAAGAGCGTGAAAACGCGTTTTACCACGGGTTAACTCAGGGTAGAAAAGAAGGCAACGATGACTGATAAAGAAATCAGAGAGATCAAAAAGGAAGCGTACAAGCAGGGTTGGAACGAATGCGAAGACGAAATGCTTTTCGGTACAGCTAAGCTACAAAGCCCAATCTATTCTGAACGTCACGTCAAAGTTGCTAAGCTAGAAGCGACTATCGAAACGCTTGAACAAATGCAGATGTCAGCGAACCTGTATTCAGACTCGAGTAGTTTTTCGCAGGTTATCACTATATGGTTACCTCACCGTCTTGAAGAAGCTAAGAAGCAGTTAGAAGAGCTAGTATGAAACGCAACCCGTTCACTTGGTATGTAGACCGCTATAATATGGTCGGTAAGAGTCGTCGCAAGGCATCATTCAGGTTCAGCAAGCAAAGCTGGGAATCTCTTTTGCAGTATATTCAGTGGGACAAAGAAGACGCTGTTAAAGAGGCTCTCAGGGGACCGAACCTGCAACTTCTCAAGTCATGGGCGCACCGAGAAATTGTATGCGAAGACTGTGCTAACCGTGGTTGGATAGGTGGGGCTGCAATGACTTCTTGGTCTTGCAAACAATGCAGTCAACCAAAGATGTATGGTAGCACCGCGATACCTCAAATATGTACCGCTTGTGCAATTAACTTGTTCAAGTGTCAGCGTTGTCTTAAAAGTCTTGACGATGACCTCGAAAAGTTATATAATCAACCCATAAAGTAAGATAAAGGTTTATTATGAGTTTTCTAGATAAGTTGAAATGCAAGTTTGGTTTTCACGACTGGGACAAGTACTCAGGTTACTACAAAGAACGTGTGTCTAAAAGCGCAGTGTGTCAGCGTTGTGGCAAGAAGAATGTCTAAGATACTTGAAGCTATTGACGAACTAGCGTTGTCACTAGATGGCAAGGTCGTTTCAACTGACGCGGCTGCAGAGCTGCAAAACTTCGTGAAAGAAGCTACTAAAAAGCTCGAGAATCTTTTATACAAAACTGGTGGTGATTACATACTCTTAAAATGCGGCAGTCTAAAGGGCTGGGAGCTTCACAGCGCAAAAGGCAAGAACCTGTCTGACGACTATATCAATAACGGTCGGTCAATGAGCGCAATGCTTCAAAAAGATAATGCACGTCAAAAAGAAATCATCTTAGAAATGATCGAAGAGTGCAACGGTACCATTCAGAACGACTGGGACGGTGACTACTACACCAAAGAGCAAGCTCGCGATTATATCACAACTTATAGCGCATAACGACCAAACTGTATAATAGGTAATGAAATACAGAGAGGTTTTTTATATGGCAAACGTACCAACAAAAGCAGAAATCAAAAAGCTGCAAGAGCAATCACAAAAAGCTGACGACAAGAAACAAGCGTCACAAGAAAAACAAGGCAAAGACTTTGTTAATAACGGTCAAGGTAATATCCCAGAAACTATCTGGAAGGCTCTGCCTGGGAAGTCTGAATAATGGCTGATGTAAACCGAAAAACTGTTGACTACCTCGTACTTCACCACGCGGTGACACCTCTCTGGTCAGACAAATCTAAAGCATGGCTCGCTCAGTGGTTCAGCGACAATGGGTACGCTCGAGCTTATAGCTCAAACCCTGGCAACTGGTCTGGGCTTACTAACCCTTATACTGGCGCACGCTCTTACTCACAAGCCCACTTTGCAGGGCAACGTGTTGATGGTAGCACTCCTGACGCAACCGACCAAGAACGAGCTGATGGTTACCGTCTAGTTCCTTTAGTCTCTGATGTATGGGGTCAAATCACATGGCACGCGGGTAACTGGGACATCAACACTCGTTCTATCGGTATTGAAAACCTAGGTGACTACCGAAACTACACACTCCGTGATGGTGACGCAAAAGTTATCGCTGCTTTCTGGCGACCACAAGACCAAAAACTCGGTGGTGCAACTGCTGTAGTAGGTCACAAAGAAGTATCACAACTTGGTACTGAATGCCCTGCTCGAATCATGGAAATGCGTGACACAGTCGTTAACTACATTAACAACCCACCTCAACCACCAAAGCCAGCTGAACCAACATGGCAAGCAATGGACGCACCACGTCGTATGCGAGCTAAGGCTGGTGGTACGACACTCGTTGAAGTAAAGACTGGTAACGGTGTCAAAGCCTACCCAGCTGGCACTGAGTTCGACCTTAACCAGAAATCTGACTGGAACGGCAAGACTTACCTGCGCACACCTTACTCATCTACCAACAACATTGGTAACGGGTTCGACCAAGATTCACTCGAAAACCTACCTACTGTAGAAGTGAAAGAAGAAAGCAAGACTGAAGAAGTCGCATTCCAAAGCACTAAGTCTACAGACGCTACACTACCCGTTGGTGAAGAAAAGGTTATCCGAGCTGGTGTCAAGGGCGTTCGAACAATCGTCTGGACGGTCACTTACACAAACGGTGTTGAAACCTCACGCACAGTTAAGTCTGACGCGGTAACAACTCCTGCTGTCGATGAGCTAATCGCGGTTGGTTCATACGTCGCACCTCCTACTACTCCACCAGTGATTCCTATCCCTGAAGATGGTGAAAGCGCAACTAGCTGGCTATCTAAGGTCATCAAGTTGATCGTTGAGTTCCTCTCAAAGTTCACTTTCAAGAAGTAAAGTAGTATACTGTCTCTATGACAGTACAAGAAGCAGAAGAATACTATGAACCGCTGTCAGCTGCAGAAGCCCAGCGGTTCAATCTTTTAGTTACCGTTGGTATGAAACTAGGTAAACCTATCGAGGGTGCTTACGATTACGCTAAGGTTATTATGGAGAAGGCAAAAGAAGATGAGCGCAAATAACTTTTATTTTGCAAAAGAAATAGACGGTACATGGTACGGTTGGGACGAGATGGCAGAGGCGTGGGGCGATCACGATGAGAACAACCCCGTAAAACTGCACTTAGTGCGCGCGATTACCGCGAACTCGTTGCAAGAGCTTGAGAGCAAGCTAAACGAAAAAGGTCTTGGGTACTCTGAATATGGTTTGACGACACAACCGTATCTACCTAAAGACGGTACACCGATAGAAGTCGTTATTTAATAAAGTCAGTAATAGTAGTCTGACCCTCAAGAACGGGTATGTTGCTCGGTTGCGGTACAGATTTATTCTTCTTTTTACTCATAATCTTCATTTTAACAGAAAACAACAGAGGTGAACCCTATGTTGATTATTCTACATCGCTTAAAAGTGGACTTGACAACCCTATGTAGCCTATGATAGGCACATAAATAGGAAAATATATCACATGCAAAGTCAAGCGCGTACAGTAACAATTGACCTCGAAGTGTCACCGTTACTAGCATATAGCTACCCCCCAATGTGGCAAGCGAACACGTTCAACATCGTTCACAACCAAATCTTAATGAGCTTTTCGTACAAGTGGCTCGATGAGAACAAAGTCCACCACGTTCAACTACCTGATTTTAAGACCCGATACAAAGCTGACAAACACGATGACAAAGATGTGGCTATCGCGCTGCACAAAATCCTAGACGAAGCGGCTATTGTCGTCGGACACAACATCCGTGGTTTCGACATCAAGATGGCAAACACCTACTTCATTAAGCACAAGCTAGGGGCACCGTCACCATACAAGACAGTTGATACGCTCGCGCAAGCAAGGCGTATTTTTAAATACCCGTCTAACCGACTCGATGAAATCAGCAAGTATCACGGGTACACTGGTAAATCGGACATCAAGGTTGGGGCGTTGTGGTATGATTGTCTCGAGAAGAAAGACAGCAAAAGCTGGAAACTCTTAAAAGAATATAACGACCAAGACGTTATCATCACTGAACAAACGTACATCGACCAACGTGGCTTCGACAGAACTCACCCAAATATGGGTATCATTCTCAATAAGCAGGGCGTTTGTGCGCACTGTGGTACAAGCTCTGCGGCCTTCCAGTCTCGAGGTACCGAGCTCCGCATCAACGGGCCAATCCGTCGTTACTGGTGTAACCCAGCTAAGGGCGGTTGCGGTGGTTGGAACAACGTACGATACGTTGAAGATGAAGATCGCGTCGCTAAAGAGGACCGCCCTGACTTTGTCTCGGCATAAAAGATATGAAATACAAAAGATACGACAAAAACAAAATGAGCTTCTGGGTCTACGCTGATAAAGTAGTTATCGCTATGACCCCGTTGCAAACCGTCCGCTACGATATTTACACTACAGCTAATAAGCGTAATTTCTACACTTTCAAAAAAGCCATAGTCGAACTCGTGACAGACGATACCAAAGAAGTAACCGTGTACGATGTTATGACACTAGGTCAGAATAGTCGCATACACAGCGCGTCAGCGAGTAAACCAGAATGAAAATGCAAGACTACATGTTTCAATTAACGGGTCGCATACCGTCTAAGAAAAACTCGCGAATCACTTTGCGCAACGGTCGCACTATACCAAGTAAAGCGTATACCGCATGGCACAGTATTGCCGAAGCACAACTGCTCGATTTAGCGAACGAGGGTTTAGACGAACCGCTATCCATAACCTACCAATTCTACCTACCAGACAGACGCAGGACTGATCTATCTAACAAGATTGAATCCGTGAATGACCTGTTAGTAGATATTGGGTTCATTACAGATGACAACGCGAACATTCTTAGCGTGTTGCACGTTTACTATATGGGTGTAGATAAAGAAAACCCTCGATGTGAAATCGGGGTTTCTAAGAACTAGGTGTTGGGTATTGTATTCGCGCGAGCTTAATTGCTTCTGCGAGTGATTTACCATCTTCGTCCATCAATTGCTTTACAAGCTCACCTCGTGCTTTCTGTAGCGGGGTGAGTTCTTTGTCTTTAGGTCGTTCAGTTGTAGGTTTAACTTCGCCCCAACCTTGTTTACAGACGGTCTCATCACGTGAGTGCCAGTGACCACGTTCGCACTGCCAGTCACCTTTCTTGCGACGGTTCATTTCTTCAACCTTTGCGGTTGGTGCAACCATCGTTATTTCACGTACCTGTATGAGGGTGTCGTCAATTTCAACGTAGTCGGGTTTGTTCGGTGATAGCAAGAGTGCTTCAACCTTTGCCGCTCGTTCTAGATCAAGATAAAAAAGTGCACCGTTTCGGGTGATAACCACTTTCTGTTGTACTGATACTTCGTTTTCTTTCATATTTTTTCAACTCTTGTTTTAGTATAGTGCTTTTCAGCTGATTGGTAAATCTTTAACCAATGTTTTCGTAAACCCAAGGCAGATTGAACGATAAACTTCTCGCCCCAGAACGGTATGTTGAGGTAGATATTAAGAATACCGTGTATCTGTTCAACCGACACTTTGTCGTTTTCTACCATGAGCTGAATAGCTTTATAATCGCTACTCTTTGAGGTGAGCTTTTTACCGTTAGCGGGTGCAGTCTCATTGATAATCTTATACAGGTGTTCGATGA